>Ga0302322_100000044_pt1 | contig 67354 bp, 47 predicted proteins | sample Fen_T0_2_FD_203757 | JGI IMG/M metagenome (GOLD analysis project Ga0302322, IMG submission 203757) | Peat permafrost microbial communities from Stordalen Mire near Abisko, Sweden - Fen_T0_2 | ecosystem: Environmental > Terrestrial > Soil > Wetlands > Permafrost | place: Sweden: Abisko...
GGATCCACCTGGGCGCCAGCGATCACCGGCAGCAGCAATCCCAGCCAAAGCAGTCTTCGAACTAATCCAATCATGCCTGAATTAATAGGATATTTGGCCTGCCACAGCAAGCGGTGAAGGGATTTTCATCGGCGCGGGCCGCAATTTTGGTGTCTGGTTTTCCGCCAGTTTTGTCCCGTTAAGCCACAGTTGGACGCGGGTGGAGGGCAGGTTTGGACGCCCATTCCGCCGCCCCGCCGGGACCGGAAAACGAGGGGCCAATACCGCATGCCGTGCGGCGGATTCATGCCTGGTTTTCTCCCGTTTCATCCGTTCTGGACAGTTCGCCCAAAATTCGGCTTAATATGCCCACTTTGACCATGCCGCTGCTCAACGCTGAAAAACTCGCCCAAGCCAAGTCGCTCGGATTCTCCGACCGGCAGATCGCCCATTTGACCGGTACCACCGAGGACGCCATCCGCGCCGAACGCAAACGCATCGGTCTCATCCCCAGCTACCGGCTGGTGGACACCTGCGCCGCCGAGTTCGAGGCCTACACGCCCTATTATTATTCCACCTACGACCGCGGCGATGACGAGGTAAAAGGGAACACGGCCAAAAAGGTCATGATTCTCGGCGGCGGTCCCAACCGCATCGGCCAGGGCATTGAATTTGACTACTGCTGCGTCCACGCCGCCTTCGCGCTCAAGGAGGACGGCTACGAGACGATCATGGTAAACTCGAATCCCGAAACGGTTTCCACGGATTACGACACCAGCGACAAACTGTTTTTTGAACCGCTCACGCTGGAAGACGTGCTGCACATTTACGAACGGGAAAAATGCTGGGGCGCCATCGCGCAATTCGGCGGGCAGACGCCGCTGAACCTCGCGCTCGGCCTCCAGAAGAACGGCGTGAACATCATCGGCACCTCGCCGCAGAGCATTGAGATCGCCGAGGACCGCAAGCTGTTCGCCGCGATGCTGAACAAGCTGAACATTCCGCAGCCCCCGAACGGCCTCGCCACGAACGGCGAGGAGGCGCTGGTCATCGCCAAGCGGCTGACCTATCCCGTGCTCGTGCGCCCGAGCTTCGTGCTGGGCGGCCGCGCAATGCAGATTGTTTACTCGGATGCCGAGCTGGCGCACTACATGAAGTTCGCCGTGGAAGCCTCGCCGGAACGCCCGGTGCTGGTGGATAAATTTCTCGAGGACGCCACGGAAGTGGATGTGGACTGCATCGCGGATGTGGGCCTGCCGAACGGCGGCACGATTGTGATCGGCGGGATGCTGGAGCACATTGAGTTCGCCGGCGTCCATTCCGGCGATGCCGCGATGGTGCTGCCGCCGCACACGCTGTCGCCGGGCATCATTGACACCATCCGCACCTACACGCACGCGATGGCGCAGGAGCTGAAGGTGGTCGGCCTGATGAACGTGCAATATGCCGTCAAGGGCGACATCGTCTACGTGCTCGAAGTGAATCCGCGCGCCTCGCGCACGGTGCCGTTTGTGAGCAAGGCCATTGGCAAACCGCTGGCGAAAATCGCCGCGAAAGTCATGGCGGGCAAAACGCTCAAGGAACTGGATTTTACCAGGGAAATCTGGACCAAGTACTGGGCGGTGAAGGAGTCGGTGTTTCCGTTCAACCGCTTCCACGGCCAGGACATTTTGCTCTCGCCCGAAATGCGGTCCACCGGCGAAGTGATGGGCCTGGACGCCGATCTTGGCACGGCCTACGCCAAATCGCAGATGGCGGCCAACTCGCCGCTGCCGCTCGCGGGCAAGGTGTTCATCAGCGTGAGCGATTACCACAAGGCCCATGTGGCCGGTGTGGCCCGGGATTTTGCGGCGCTCGGTTTTGAGCTGGTCGCCACCGGCGGCACCGCCACGGTGCTGGAGCAGGCCGGGTTGAAGGTGGAGCGGGTTTTCAAATTGCAGGAAGGCCGCCCGCACGCCGTGGACTTGATGAAGAACAAGGAAATTCAGCTCGTCATCAACACGCCCAGCGGGGCTTCGCCGCGCGAAGACGAAGTGAAAATCCGCACCACGGCGGTTTATACCGGCACGCCGATCATGACCACGCTTTCCGGGGCCAAAGCCGCCGCGCTGGCCATCGCCGCGCTGAAACGGTCCGGCTACGACGTGAAGACCGTGCAGGAATACCACTGAAATCTGCCCGGGCCGTTTATTCTGTTGGCCGTTGATTTTACTGGCCTTGCGGGCGGGGCTGGCGATACAGTGGCCACATGTCCCCTGGTTTGAACAGGCGGTCTGTCTTGACGCTGGGTAATTGGTATTTCGGCGGGGAGGCGGATTTTTTTGCGCGGAGGGAGATGGTATGAAATCTCCGGGGAAGGCGCTGCTCTGGTCCATGGTTCCACTGTTGCTCCTCACCCCGCTCTTGTTCTGGCTGGGGAATCGTTACGCCAGCCAGGTGGCCGAAGCCGAACGCACGCGCACCAAACACTTCGTGGAATTACAGGCGGGGGCGCTGCAACGGTCGCTCGACCGGATCGAAGGGAAGCTCGAAAGTTTGGCGGTGTTTGTCGCGGGTGAAACCGCCGGCGGGAACACCATGGACGCGGGACAGTTCAGCACCTTTTCCGCCGGACTGCACGCGAGTTCAAAATGGATCCGCGCGTTTCAAATCGTCTCCAACGGCATCATCACCCATACCTATCCGCTCCCGGGCAATGAAGCGATGCTGGGCTACAACCTGTTGACCGATCCGCGGCCGGTTCTCGGCGGCGATGTGCTTCGGGCGCAACGGACCGGCCGCGTCACCATCACCGGCCCGATCGAGCTGGTTCAAGGCGGTTTGGACATCATGATTCGCAAACCGATTGGCCGAACCAATGACGCGTCTGCACAATTGGTCGCTGTCATTCTGAGCCTGGCGCCCCTGCTGGCGGAATCGGGAATCAACGCGGACGGCATCAACCGCGTTCAACTTGCGCTCCGGCGGGAATCCGGGGAGGTCTTTTTTGGGTCGCCCATGGTATTCCAGCGGCAGCCGGTGGTCTGCCGCATCGTGCTGCCGGATGGTGCCTGGGAGCTGGCTGGATGTCCGGTCAACGGCTGGCAGACCGCCATGGCCCATCCGGTGCTGGTGTTGTATCTGGGGGGCGGGGCGGTGATTGCGCTCCTATGCATGCTGTTCTTCGTGCTCGCCCGCAGCCGGGCGGACTTGGCGGCGACCGTGCAGGAGCGGACCGAGTCCCTGCGCCAGGAACTGGCGGCCCGCCAGCAGGCGCAGGAGCAGTTCCGGCTGATCATGGAAAATTTGGCGGACATGGTGGCCGTGCTCGATTTGCAGGGGCACCGCCTCTACAACAGCCCTTCTTACAGCCGAATCCTGGGCGATCCACACCAGTTGTTGGGCACCTCTTCTTTCACGCAAATTCATCCGGACGACCGGGCCAAAGTGCGGGAGACTTTTCAAGAAACCGTCCGCTCGGGCATCGGCCACCGGCTGCAATATCGTTTGGTGGATCAAACCGGCCAGGCCCGGCACATCGAATCGCAGGGCAGCGTGATTCGGGATGACAATGGCCAGATTGCCAAGGTGGTGGTGGTGTCGCGCGATGTGACCGAGCGCCAGCGCACGGAAGCCGCTTTGCAGGAGAATGAAACCCGTTATCGTTTTCTCTTTGAGCACAACCCGATGCCCATGCTGATTTATGAACGGGCCACGCTGAAAATGCTGGCGGTCAACGACGCATTTGTGAAGCACTACGGCTACAGTCCGGCCGAGGCATTGAGCCGGAATTTGGCCGACTTTTATCCCGATGACCAAAAGCCCAGGATCACGGCCCTGATTCCGCAGTTGCACGGATACACGGATGTGGGGGAATGGCGCCACCGCAAGCGCGACGGCACCTATATCACTATTCTGGTCAGATCGGATGATCTGGTATTTGATGGCCGCGCGGCACGGGTGGCCGTCATGATTGACATCACGGCGCGCAAGCGGGCCGAGGAAGAGCTGCGGGAAGCCCAGGCCAGCCTGGAAGAGCGGGTCATGTTGCGCACGACCGAACTGGCGGTGGCCAAGGAGCGGGCCGAGTCGGCGGACCAGCTCAAGTCGGCGTTTCTGGCGACCATGTCGCACGAGCTGCGCACGCCATTGAACTCGATCATTGGCTTCACCGGCATCCTGCTGCAAGGTCTGGCCGGGCCGTTGAACCCCGAGCAGAACAAGCAGCTTGAAATGGTGCGGAAAAGCGCGCGGCATCTGCTGGCGCTCATCAACGACGTGCTGGATATTTCCAAGATCGAAGCCGGGCAGATCGAGATCTACCCCGCGCCCTTTGACCTGCGGGAGGCCATTGAAAAGGTCCTGCATACCGTCCAGCCGCTGGCCGAAACCAAGCACCTGCCGCTGACCCCGCACCTGCCGCCCGGCGTGGGGCAAATCACCAGCGACCGGCGACGGGTGGAGCAAATCCTGCTGAACCTGCTGAGCAACGCCATTAAATTTACCCAGTCGGGCGGCGTCACCCTGACGGCGGAAGCCGTCCCGGGAGCGGTGCGGATTTCCGTGACGGACACGGGGCTGGGGATCAAGCCGGAGGATATCGGGAAATTATTCCAGCCGTTCCGGCAATTGGACAGCGGCCTGACGCGGCAACATGAAGGCACCGGTCTGGGGCTGGCGATTTGTAAACGGCTGGTGGAGCGGCTGGGCGGCACGATTGGGGTGATCAGCCAGTGGGGGGCGGGCAGCACTTTTTGGTTCACCTTGCCGGTCAACGGGGAAAAAAAGCATGAAACACACCATTCTTCTCATTGAGGATAACGAACAAAACCGTTACCTCGCCACGTTCCTGTTGGAAAAGGCGGGCTACGCAGTCATCCCGGCCTCCGACGGCCAGTTGGGGATCCAACTGGCGGCGCGCGTCCTGCCCCAGTTGATCCTGCTGGACATCCAGTTGCCGACCATGGACGGCTACGCGGTGGCGAGCGCGCTGCGCAGCAATCCGCTGCTGGCCGACATTCCCATCGTGGCGGTGACGTCGTATGCGATGGTGGGCGATCGGGAAAAAGCCTTGGCGGCGGGTTGCAACGGCTACTTGGAAAAGCCGATTGACCCCGACACGTTTGTGGCGGAGGTGGAACGCTTTCTGCCTGTGGCGCGAAAGGAGCCAACCCTGTGAAACGAATCCTCGTGGTGGATGACAAGGAAGAGAATCAATATTTTCTCCGCTCGCTGTTCGAAGGCAATGGTTACGCGGTGGACTTGGCGGTGAACGGCGCCGAGGCGCTGGCCAAAGCCCGGCAGCACCCGCCGGACGTGATCATCGCGGACATTTTGATGCCGGTGATGGACGGGTTTGCCCTGTGCCGGGAATGGAAGCAGGACGCGCAGTTAAAGTCCGTGCCGTTTGTCTTTTACACGGCAACCTACACGGATGAGCGCGACCGGGAATTTGCGCTGAGCCTTGGGGCCGAGCGGTTTCTCGTGAAGCCGGCGGAACCGGAGGTCCTGCTGGCGCTCCTCCGGGAACTGGTGGCGGCACCCGTCCCGGCGGCGGTTTCGGCCGCACCCGACGCCCGGGAAACCGTCTATCTCAAGCAATATAACCAGGTGCTCATCCGCAAGCTGGAGGCGAAAATGGAGCAGTTGGAAGCGGTCAACCGACGGCTGGAGCAGGACATCACCGAACGCGAGCGGACGGAAGACAAGCTGCGCGAGGCGGAAGCCCGCTACCATACGCTGTTTGACCAGTCACCCGACGGGATTGTGATCATTGACCCGGAAACGGCGCGGCCGATCGAGTTTAACACGACGGCGCACCGGCTGCTGGGATACACCCGCGAGGAATTTGCGCAGCTTTGCCTGGCTGAGATCAACGACGCGGAGCCGCCGGACAACATTCGGACGCGGATTGCCAGGGTGCTGCGCGAAGGGCGGGGTGAATTTAACACCCGCTACCGCACCAAGCCGGGCGAAATGCGCAACCTCCAGGTGACGGCGCAGTTGTTGGACATCCAGGGGCACCGGGTATATCACTGCATTTGGCGCGACATTACGGAGCGGTTGAAGAGCGAGCGGCTGGCGCGGCGGTCGCAGCGGCTGGAGTCCATCGGGACGCTGGCGGGCGGGGTGGCGCACGATCTGAACAATGCGCTGGTGCCCATTCTGATGGGGGTGGAGATGCTGCGGATGCAATATCCGCAGGAACCTGAGCTGGTGGAAATGTTTCAAAGCAGCGCCAAGCGGGCGGCGGACATGGTGCGGCAGTTGTTGACGTTCGCCAAAGGGGTGGAAGGCGCGCGGGTTTCGATTCAGCTCACGCACTTGCTGAAGGAAGTGCAGGGCATCATGCGGGGGACCTTCCCCAAGAACATCGAGGTGGCGGTCAACTGCGAGCGGGATCTGCCCACGGTGCTGGGCGATGCCACGCAACTGCACCAGGTGTTGCTGAATCTGTGCGTGAATGCCCGCGATGCGATGCCGCAGGGGGGCTTGCTGACGCTGGAGGCGCAGCGGGTGAAGATGGATGCGGCCTATGCCAGCGCCATCCCGGACGCCCTGCCCGGCGAGTATGTGGCGGTGCGGGTACGGGACCAGGGCACCGGCATGCCGCCGGAGATTTTGGAGCGGATTTTTGATCCGTTCTTCACGACCAAAGGGCCGGATAAAGGGACGGGCCTGGGCCTGTCCACGGCGATTGGGATTGTGAAGGGGCATGCCGGATTCATGCAGGTCTATTCGCAGCCGGGCGAGGGTTCAGCGTTTACGTTCTACCTGCCGGCCGAGCGGGTCGATGCCAGTTTCCCGGAGGCGCCGAAAGCGGAACCGGCGTTTCGCGGGCAGGGAGAAATGGTTCTGATTGTGGATGACGAGGCCAGCATGCGGACCATGACGAGCGCGGTGTTGCGGCGGCTGAACCTGAAGCCGGTAATCGCCGGTGATGGCGCGGACGGCCTGCTGCAGGCGGCAAAACACCGGATGGATCTGCGGGCCATTATCACGGATCTGCACATGCCGAACATGGACGGGCTTAATTTCATCCGGGTGCTGCGCCGGATGCTGCCGGACATCCCGGTGGTGGTGACCAGCGGGTTGCTGGAAGAGGCGGCGGCGAAGGAGTTCAAGACCTTGGGCGCGGTGATCCATCTCGACAAGCCCTTCACCGAACCGCAGTTGGCGGCCGTGCTGCAGGGTATCTTGGTGACGAAACCAGCCGGCGCAAAACGCATGTAACAATTGGAGCCTGGCTGGCGTCCAGCATGGATATGAACCCCGCCAGACTAATTGCGCTTGGGCTGTGGCTAAATTTATGCATCGCTGCCGCCGGCGAACTGCCGCTGGCTTTTCCTGGCGCGGAAGGTTTTGGCCGGTTTGCCACGGGCGGGCAGGGGGGTGAAATCGTTCACGTCAGCACGCTGGCCGATGCCGGCCCCGGTTCGTTTCGCGAGGCGGTGAGCCAACCGCATCGCATCGTGGTCTTTGACGTCGGTGGCATGATCCGGCTTCAGGCCAATGTCGCCGTCAATAGCGACGCTTCGCTGCTCGGTGAGACGGCTCCCGGAGCGGGAATCCTGCTTTACGGCCACTCGGTTTCCTTCAGCGACCAGCACAATGTTATCGTGCGCCACCTGCGTTTTCGCGAGGGCATCGCAGGCGACAAGGGCAAATGCGCGGTGAACATTTCCGGCGGCAGCAACATGATCTTCGATCATTGCTCCATTCAATGGGGGCGCTGGGATTGCTTGGGGGTGACGCAGGGCAGTCACGACCTCACGTTTCAACACTGCCTCATTGGCGAGGGGGTGGATCCGCAACGCTTCGGCTCCCTCTCAGATTCGGTGACCAACATCACCTACACCCACAACCTCTGGATTAACAACCAGAGCCGTAATCCCAAGGCCAAGGGGCGCATCCAATACGTCAACAATGTGGTTTATAACTGGGGCGTCTGCGGCCTCGTCGGCGGGCACTCGGGGGCGGATCATTTTCTGGACGCGGTGGGCAATTATTTTATTGCCGGGCCGAATTCCAATGGCCGCTTCGTCGGCCAGTTCGCGGCCACGGACCACGTTTTCCAGCAGGATAACCTGGCGGATACGGACCAGGACGGCAAGCTGGCGGGCCGCAACGTCGTGGCCGAGGATTTTGGCAGTGGCGCGGAGGCGCCGGTCTTCGTGACCGTTCCCTCCGTCGGACCGCTGAGCAATGTGACGATTGAACCGGCGGCGACGGCGCTGTCCAATGTGTTGGCCCAGGCCGGTTGCTTCTTGCACCGGGACGCGGTGGATGCGCGGCTGGTTGCGGCGGTGAAATCGTATGGCACGGCGGGCAAAATAATTCACAGCGAAGCGGAATCCGGCGGCCCCGGCGAATGGCCTGAAGTCCACGCTCCGGCCAACCTCAAGGCCATCGCCCCGGATCATCGTTGAAGTGGCTTTCCGGGGCGCGCGCCAACCTTTCACCACGGCGGAACTTTGTCGGCGGTCCGGGGTGTGAGGAATAATAACTCAATCCATGATTTATTTGCGTTGACGTGGCGTGGCGCGATTCGCTATCAACCGGCGGTCTAAACTGAAATGAAAGATTTTTTTACCCGCCCAAGCCTCCCCGTGTTGCTGTTGGCCGTCATTATTTGCGGTCAGGCGGTCAGGGCACAGACGAATGCACCTGTGCCGCCGGACCGGGATTTGCCCATGCCCTACCGGGTGGAAGTGGTGGCCTCGCGGTTGCAGGCGCCGTGGTCGGTGGTGTTCACGCCGGATGGGCGGATGTTTTTTTCAGAACGGCCCGGCTGGGTCCGGGTGATGGTCGGCGGACAGGTGTTGAGTCAGCCGGCGCTGAGGCTCGCGGATGTGGTGGTGGGGGTGAAAATGGGTTTGCTGGGCATGACGGTGCATCCCGGCTTTGCGACGAACCACTGGTTTTACCTGGCCTACAATTACACCAATGACGCCGGGGCCTTTCGCCTGCGGGTGATGCGTTACGAGGAAAAGAACAACCGGCTGACACAGCCGCTGACGCTGATTGAAAATATACCTGCGTATCTGAACCACACCGGTTGCCGGCTGCGGTTCGGGCCCGAGGGGTTGCTCTATATCACCACCGGCGATGCCAACAACCCGCCCTCCGCGCAATCGCTGGGCGACTTGTCCGGAAAAATCCTGCGGCTGAATCCAGATGGAACCATTCCGCCGGACAATCCGTTTGTGAACCGCCCCGGGGCACGACCGGAAATCTGGAGCTACGGCCATCGCAATTCGCAGGGATTGGATTTTCAGCCCGGCACGGGATTGTTATTCGCGGCGGAACACGGCCCGGATCATGGCGACGAAGTGAACCTGGTGGTCAAAGGTGAAAACTATGGCTGGCCGGTCATTGACCATCGCCGGACCAATTCGCTGATGCATTCGCCGTGGCAGGAATACACGCCCGCCGTTGCCCCGGCGGCGCTCATGTTTTATCGCGGCGACGCGTTTCCGGAACTGAAAGGAAATATCCTGGTCGGCTGCCTGCGCGGCGAGGGGATTTTGCGCATTCAGCTCGACGGAACCAACGCGGTCAGCGGCGAACGTTGGTTGCACTATCAGTTTGGGCGCATCCGGGATGTCGTCGAAGGGCCGGACGGCTATATTTATTTCACCACCTCGCAGTTCGATCCGCCGGAAGGGACGCCGCGGCCGGAATACGACCTGATTTTGCGGCTGGTTCCCAAAGATGCTCCGGCCACCGGTTTGCGGCTGGCCACGCCGTGGGGCGGACCGCACACGGATGCCATGGCGTTTGATCCGGCCACGACGAATGCCAGTGTGCTGGTGGGAGGGTATTGTGCGCCGTGTCATGGTCCGGGATTGGCGGGCGGCATGCAGCGCGGGCTGATTTATACCCAGTGGCAATACGCGAAGGACGACGACGGCATCCGGAAGGTCATCCGCGAAGGCATCGCTGACAAAGGCATGCCGACGTTTGGCAATGCCTTGAAAGCGCCGCAGATTGAGGCGCTGCTGGCCTATATTCGGGGTCATGAATCACCGACCAATGTGCCGCCGCCGTTGTTTCCCAAGCCGGCGGCGGAGGCCGGGAAGCCAGGCGAATTTGAGTAGCGGGCGGCGGGAAGCCGGCGGGATAAACAAACGGAGCGCGCCCGTCCCGGGCGCAGCAACTCCCTCACGACCGATGGCCCTCGAAAAACACGCAAACGCCAGCCCGCCCGCCAGCCGTCTCGTAGCCACCACCACTCGAAAATCTCCATGGCCCGCAAGCACGAACATTGCCCCGGAGCGCGCCCGTCCCGGGCGCAGCAACTCCCTCACGACCGATGGCCCTCGAAAAACGCGCAAACGCCAGCATGACCGGCAACCGCCTCATAGGCGCTACCGCTCAAAAATTCCCCACGACCCGCAAGCCCAAACATTGCCCCCGGCACGCGGCCGTCTTCGGCCGCAGCCACTTCCACCGGTCTGAAACCACCGGCTTGGCCAGCCGTTCTCTTGCTTGCCACCCCGCTGCGCCCGAAGTGTCGTCCCTGCCACGCACCTGGCAGTAATGCACGCATGGTTGGTTTCGTTCGCCATTTTATTCAGTTTGAGCCTCCTGACGTCGGCTGCTATTTTGAGGGGGTTGAATCCTGGTACACCCAACCTGCTCCCGCTGCTGAAGCAATACTTCGGCTTTACGACGTTTCGTCCGTTGCAGGAGGAGATCATCCGCGACTCGCTGGCGGGCAAGGATGTCTTTGCGCTGCTGCCGACGGGCGGCGGAAAATCACTGTGTTTCCAATTGCCGGCGCTGGCCCGGGACGGTCTCACCGTTGTGGTTTCGCCGCTGATTGCGCTGATGAAGGATCAGGTGGATGCGTTGCAGGCCAGCGGCATTGCGGCGACGTTTCTGAACTCGTCGCTGGCGCCGGGCGAGGGCCGCACCCGCCTGCGTGGGTTGCATAACGGCGAATTTAGCCTGCTCTACGTCGCGCCGGAGCGGCTGATGCTGTCCGGTTTTCTGGAGGACTTGCAGCGCTGGAACGTGCGGCTCATTGCGGTGGATGAGGCGCATTGCATCAGCGAATGGGGCCACGATTTCCGGCCGGAGTACCGCCAGATTGCCAACCTCCGCCCATTGTTTCCAGGGGTGCCGTTCATGGCGCTTACCGCCACGGCCACGGGCCGGGTGCGCGAAGACATTGTCAAACATCTGAAGCTGAGCGAGCCGAGTTGCTACGTCGCCAGCTTCAACCGGCCCAACCTGACTTACCGCGTCATTCCGAAAAACAAGCCGTTTGACCAGCTGTTGGATTATCTGCGCGCGCGGCCGAAGGAAAGCGGCATTGTGTACTGTCTGTCGCGCAAGGCGACGGAGAGCGTGGCGGAGCGGCTGAACGCCAGCGGCATTAAGGCCCGGGCATATCACGCCGGCTTGACACCGAAGGAGCGCAGCGAGAATCAGGAGCTGTTTTTGCGCGACAACATCCGCGTGGTGTGCGCGACCATCGCCTTCGGCATGGGCATCAACAAGCCGAACGTGCGCTTTGTGGTGCACTACGACCTGCCGAAAAACGTCGAGGGTTATTACCAGGAAACCGGGCGCGCAGGCCGCGACGGCCTGCCCGGCGAATGTGTGCTGCTGTTCAGCGCCGGCGATGCGGTGAAGCAGACGACGTTCATTGACGAGAAACCGGATCCGCAGGAGCGGCAAATCGCGCGCGAGCAACTGCACAAGATGGTGCACTATGCCGAGGGGGCGGGGTGCCGGCGCGTGGAACTGCTGGCTTACTTTGGGGAGGAATTTTCCGAGGAAGACTGCGGCGCGTGCGACAACTGCCTGACGCCGCGCGCGACGTTTGACGGCACGCTGGCCGCGCAAAAATTTCTTTCCTGCGTGTATCGCATCCGGGAAAAGACCGGTTTTGGCGTGGGGCTGAACCACGTGGTGGAAGTGCTCACGGGCGCCGACACGGAAAAAATCCGCAAATGGGAGCATGCCCAGCTTTCCACGTATGGCATTGGCAAGGAGCACAACCGCTCCGAGTGGGCGGCCATCGGGCGCGAACTGGTGCGGCTGGGGTTTCTCCGGCAGACCACCGAGAAATTCAGCACGCTGGAACTGACCAACGCCGGGGCCATGATGTTGAAGCAGCGCACGAAAGTCACCCTGACCAAGCCGGTCGTGGCGCCGGAAACCAAGACGCATCACGTCGGGGAAATCAATTGTGATGAAGCGCTTTTTGAGCGGTTGCGGCAGTTGCGCAAGACCCTGGCGGATGAGCGGGACGTGCCGGCCTACATTATTTTCTCCGACGTGGCCTTGCGGCAGATGGCGCGGAATTATCCGGAGAACGAGCGCGACTTTGCCCGCATCAGCGGCGTCGGCGAGAAGAAGCTGCGCGAGTTTGGCGCCGTGTTTCTGGGCGAGATCGCGGCGTATTTACAGACGAATCCCCGCCAGATGTTTGCGGAGGAAACGTTTGTGGTGCCGATGTCGCAGCGTTCCCAGCTCGGCGACACCGCGCGCGAAACGCTCCGGCGCTTCCGGGCGGGCGAAGCACCGGAACAAATTGCCGCCGACCGCCACCTGACGAACGGCACGATCTACGGGCATCTGGCCACGGCCATCGAAGCGGGCGAGGTGATTGAGCTGTCGCAGCTCGTGAATGGCGAAGCGCAGGCGGAAATCGCCGCCGCCTTTGCCCGGGCCGGCTGGGCCAACCTGGTGGGCGCGCGGGAATTGCTGGGGGAAAAGTATGATTACGGCCTGCTGCGGGTTTTTCGCGCTTCGGCGAATGCCAAGCGGTAGGGCGGGGGCGTGTTATGGGGTGGGCAAAGGTTATTTCTTCTCCACCGGCTTTGCTGCTGGCGCGTTCGTGTCGCCGAAATGGATGGAGGTGGAATTGATGCAGTAGCGGAGGCCGGTCGGGGCCGGGCCGTCATCGAACACGTGGCCGAGATGGCTGCCGCAGTTCGCGCACAGGACTTCGGTACGGCGCATGCCGAGGCTGTTGTCCACGCGGGCCACGACTTTGCCCTGGGCGGCAATTTGCGAAAAGCTCGGCCAGCCGCAGCCGGAATCAAACTTGTCGTCCGACTTGAACAGCACCTCGCCGCAGGCGGCGCAGCGATAAATACCCGGTTCCTTCGTGTTCCAGTACTGGCCGGCGAACGGCCGGTCCGTACCGGACTCGCGCAGCACGCGGTATTGTTCCGGGGTCAGGATTTTGCGCCATTCGGCTTCGGTGCGCTGGAGGGGAAAGGAGGTCATGGGGGTGGTGGGAGGTTTGACCGGCACGGGGTTGTTGGTGGGCGTGGTCTGGCCGCAGGCGGTGAAAACCACCGCGCCGGCGGCCATTAAAATGTGTTTCAGGTTCATACTATGATTTCCGCCGGACGCAGCACGCGCCATTCATGCGTCCACTCATCGAGCCGGCACACGGCGCGGTATTCGCAATATTCGCAAGGGGTTTGCTTGCCCTTGCGATAGGGATCCACCGCGGCCGCGCCGGAAAAAATCCGGCCACCCAGCTCGCGCAACTTGTGCTCCACGTCATCCACCAGCGCCAGAAAATTCTCGCGCGGGAGGGCTTCCGCAGAATTGGACGGCAACCCGCCGTCTTTGTTCAAACGGAAATTGAACTGATCACCCTTGCTCACATTTGGCCGGCGGTCAAATTTTCTCAGGTCGTCCGCGTCGAACCGTCCGTTGTGGCGGTAGGCGAGGGACTTCGCCTCGGTGTCGCCCAGGACTTCCGCCCGCGAGCCGCCGCTCTTGAAATCGCCGCGCAGGCTGACGTAGAAGGCCCCGGCGGGAAGGAGCCGTTTGACGCCGAAGCTCGCCGCCGGGTCCGGCCACTGCCGCAGCGCGCCGAGATAGGCGAGCAATTGCAGTTGAATGCCGTTCTCCACCAGCAGCGACTCCAGTTTTTTGCCGCCGGATTTGTAATCAGTGACCATGGCGAGGCCGGTGTCGCCGGCCGGGTCGCGCCAGAGATCCACGCGGTCGATGCGGCCCTGGAGGGCAAGCTGACGGCCGTGGCCGAGATCAATTTTCCACGCCGGAGCGGGGTCGTCCTTGCCGCCGAAGCCGATTTCCGCCGCCGCCGGGTCGAAGTCGTTTTGCGTGTGCATCCAGGTGACGATGACCTCGACGAAATCCTGCAAAGCGGCCGCCAAAGACCGCGCGGTGAAGCTCGTCTCCGGCGAATCGTGCAGCAGGCCGCGATTAAAGCTCTCGATCTGCGTGGCGGCGATCTGGCCGATGCGTTCCCGCGCGGCCAGGGGCGTGAGGTCACGCCACTTTTTACCCTCCGCCTGCAACTGCTCGTGAAAGATTTTCAGGACGTCGTGCTGGAAATTGCCGCGCTCGCGGGCGTCGAGCTCGAACACTTTCCGCTCATTGGCGTGCAGGCCGGAGCGGATAAAAAATTTGAAGGGGCACTGGGCAAATTCCTCCAGCCGGCTGACGGATGAGCGCAGCACCGGTCCGTAAAGCTTCGCCGCGAGCGCAGGCGAAAGATTTTCAGTCTCGGCCGGCTCATGCAGCGCGGCGAGGCTGGCGGCGAGGGTTTTCAACGCCGGGAGTTCGAGCAGTTGCGCGAAGGCGGAAGTTTCTGTCGGAAATACGCCAGCGTGTTCGCGAGGAGTCGAAGGCCGTTGACCGGGTGGAATCGGAGCGTCCAAACCGGACAGAAACGATAGCTGTTCCTCAGTGCCTGGGGGCGTGTTTGGAGCGGCAGCCCGATTCAAATTCGCGAGGGCCGGCTCGTTGTCCGGGCGGCCTGCGGGAATCGTTTTACCGCGCGCGGCCTCCACCAGCGGCACGATCAGTTCGCTGGCGTGTTCGGCGTTGGTCCAACCATTGCTGGCGGTGAATTCCTCGATGGTCAGCGTCGGAAAAATCCGTTGCAGCAGCGCGATGAAGGTGGAGGGGTTCAGGGTTCCGCCATCCGCGCCCTGGCGCGAAAAGGCGAGCGTCAGCCGCTCGCCCGCCCGCGTGCAGGCGATGTAGCCGAGGTAACGTTCGCGCGAGATTTGATCAAACAATTTCGGGCCGAGCGTGACGTTCTCCTTCCCCAATTCGTCGCGGTCGGAGTTCGTGAGAATCACCGGCGCGGCGGGGGCGGCGGGAAAGACGGCTTCGTTCACGCCGAGCAGCAGGGCGAACTTCAGGCTCGGATTCCGCGCGCGGTCAATGGCCCCGATGAGCACCTCGTCGAGCACCGGCGGGATGACGCCGACGGACAGGTTCGCGAGGCCGGCTTCGAGCACCGGCAGCCAGTCGCGCAGCGGCATCGGCTCGCCGGGAAAGGCCAGCGCGACATTGTCGAGCCAGGCGTTCATCTGCTCCCAAACCGTGGCGTGCAGCGAGGCATGCGGCGCGGGGCGGACGGGATTTTCCTCGTCAAGCGTCCAGCGTTGCAAGGTGGACTCGACGTTCGCGTCGCTCCAGAATTCCCGCAGGGCGGCGGCCAGTTGCACGCCGTCCGTTTGAAAGCGCGTTTGGTCGAGCGCCGCGCAAAATTTTTCGTACGGCGGCAGAATGAGCTGGCGCAGGTGTTCGCACTGTTCATCGGGCAGCGGGGCGTGCCATTTTTGGCCGCGCCAGCCGGCCTCGAGCGCGGCATTTTCCAGCCGGTCAATCTCCGTCTCGGCCACGGGCGCGAACCCGGATTTCAACGCGGCAAACCAGTCTTCCAGGCGCCAGTCAAACGTGACGGTGCGGAGCGCATTGCGGGTCAGCTCGGCCAGCGGGTGATGGGTGACGCTTTCCCGGCGGTCGAGAAAGAACGGGATGCCGTAGCGGCGAAAGGCGCGCGCGAGCGGTTGATGATAGCCCTCGAGCTGGCGCACCAGCACGGCGCAGTCCCGGAAGCGCCGGTGCGGGTCGGCGCGGACGAACTTCAGCACTTCGCGTGCGGCCAGCGCGGCTTCGGCTTCCATGTTCGCGCAGGCGACGATGGCAATTTCTGCTTTCGTATTTGGAACTTCAAAGGCCGGCGCGATGGGCAGGGACCAGTTCAGCTCCAGTTCGCCCAGCGCGGAGTTTTCCGCAAACCGGTTTCGCCCCGGCACGCGGGCAAGTGTCTCCGTGATCACCTCGCACCCCGGCTGGTTGGCAAGCTGGGCGCGGCAGGCTTGAAACGTCTGGCCGATGGCCGACCAGATGGAGAGCCACGAGGCGTCCGGCAGCGGCTCGTTTTCGAGGCAGAAGGCCAGCGTGGCGCGTTCGCAGCGCGGAACCACGGCCGCCAGCAGCGCCAGTTCCTGCGGCGTCATTTCCGCGAAGCCGTCGAGCCAGAGCTGCTGGAACAGCAGCGGCGGCACGACCGGCGCGCCGCCGCCACCCCGCAGGGCGGCGGTCGCGAAATCGAGGAGATTGTTGACGTCCTGCAAACCGTGTGCCGCCAGCCAGCCGGAATATTTCTCCAGCAGCAGCGCGAGGTCGTGGAGCTTGTCGCGGAGTTCGCGCGGCAGCTTTTCGTTTTGCGCCAGCGGACGCAGCCGGGCCGGGGTGAACTGGTGCTGCTGCAGTTCGGCGAGCAGCGTGCCGAGTTCCTGTGCGAAACCGGCGCGCCGCGCGCTGCCGCGAAACAGCTTCAGCTCGCCCTCATGCCGGCGGAGCAGGGCGCGCAGCACCATCAACCGCCCTTCGGCGGATAACAACGGCGGCGGCGCCACGTGCGCCTGCTCAAAAATGAACGCCGCCAGGCGGTCGAAGGAAAAAATCTGCAGCCGCGTGCAGCCGGCCAGCCCGTCCGTGGCGAGCAACTGCCGCTCGAGCTGGAAGGTCGCCTGCTTCGGCGCCAGCAGGATCAGCGGCGGGCCGTCGGGCGACCCCGCCAGGGCGGCACGAATCTCGGCGAGACATCGAAACGTCTTGCCGCTGCCGGCCGGGCCGAGGAGAAAGCGCGCTTGCACCGGGCCAGTTTTCCCGCAAAGCCGTCCCGGCGCAAAGGATTTATCGCGCCGGAAAACGGGTTTGCCAATCCGGCGGCTTGCGATAATCTGCGCTCGCAGTTCACATGAAAATATCCATCCATGACCTCATGGGCCGGAGCGGCGTGGCGTTTGGCACCAGCGGCGCCCGCGGCCTGGCCACGGCGATGACCGATGCCGTCTGCTACGCCTACACGCGCGGCTTCCTGCAATATCTTGCCAGCATCGGCGAACTCCCGCGCGCCGGCGAAGCCGTGGCCGTCGGCGGCGATTTCCGCCCCAGCAGCGACCGCGTGATGGCCGCCGTCTGCCGCGCCGCCGCGGACCTGGGGTATCGCCCCGTGAATTGCGGCAAGGTGCCGTCGCCCGCCGTCGCCCTCTTCGGGCTGGAAAATAAAATTCCCGCGATCATGGTCACCGGCAGCCACATTCCCGATGACCGCAACGGCATCAAGTTTAACAAGCCCGCCGGCGAAGTCCTGAAGGAGGATGAGCGCGGCATGAGCCGCCAGCTCGTGGAATGGGACGACGCGCTCTTTGGCGCCGATGGAAATTTCGCCACGGTTACGCCCGCCCCGGAGGTTTCTCCCGTGGCCGGTGAAAACTACGTGATGCGCTACCTGAATTTCTTTGCCCACGACGCTTTGAGCGGCGTGCGCATCGGCGTCTATCAGCATTCCGCCGTCGGGCGCGATGTGCTGGTGAAAATTCTTTCCCATCTCGGCGCCGAAGTCACCCCGCTGGGCCGCTCGGATAAATTCATTCCCGTGGACACCGAGGCCATCCGCCCCGAGGACGTGCAACTGGCCGCCGAGTGGGCCGCGACCGGAAAATTTGACGCCCTCGTCTCCGCCGATGGCGACAGCGACCGTCCCCTCGTGAGCGACGAGCACGGCCGCTGGCTGCGCGGCGATGTGGCCGGGATTCTCGCCGCGAAATTTCTCGCAGCCGACTCCATCAGCACCCCCGTAAGCTGCAATACCGCCGTGGAAAAATGCGGTTGGTTCCCCGAAATCCGCCGCACGCGGATCGGCTCGCCTTTTGTCGTCGCCTCCATGCTGCAGGCCACCGCCGCCGGGGCCCGGCGCGTCGTGGGCTATGAGGCCAACGGCGGCTTTCTGCTGAACTCGGATCTCACGGACCGCGGCCGGTCCTTGCGGGCGCTGCCCACGCGCGACGCCGTGATTGTCATCCTGGGCATCCTGCTGCTGGCAAAGGCGGAGCGCAAAACCGTCGCCCAGCTTGCGGCGACCTTGCCCGCGCGGTTCACCGCCAGCGACCGGCTGAAGGATTTTGCCACGGAAAAGAGCCTCGCGATCCTGGCGAAATTCAATTGCGGTGCGGAGGCCGCGGATAAGGCCGCCATTGAAAAGATTTTCGGCGGCATGTGCGGACTCGTCGCTGGCTTGAACCGCACGGACGGGCTGCGCATCACGTTTGCGAACGAAGAAGTGATCCATCTGCGCCCGTCCGGCAACGCCCCGGAGTTCCGCTGTTACGCGGAGGCCGGCACCGATGCGCGCGCCCGCGAGCTCACCGCCCTGACACTCGCGAAGATCGCGGAGTAGCATCGGGCAGATGGCCCGCCGGCTGCTCTCAAGGCGTCCAGCGCTTCATCACCACGAACTCCGAAAAGGCTTCCTCCGCCTTCGCCTGCTTCAAAATGAAGCGTTGCAACTCGGCCGTGTCCGCGGTCAACACAAGCTCGCCGTCGTCGTCACCGGATTCCCCGGGTTTTTGGGGCGCCCACATGTGGCGGATGGCTTTGGGGTTTTTCTTAATCAGTTTTTTCAGCCAGTCGTAATTCATGAGGCTCAGTTGGAGCGTTGGCTCCGTGCGGTTGACCTTGAGCAGGTAATGCACCGGGAGCGAATTTTCCGTGCGTTCGCGCGAATAGAAATCGAAGAATAACTGGCCTTTGAGTTGGAACAGGCGGGCGTCGAACTCCGTCCGCTTGTCTTTGTCTTGGACCGTGAGCACATAGGCGTTTTCCTCCCCTTTCGCGAAGCGCCAGTGCTCGTTCGCGGCGTTGGTCGTGTCTTTCTCCGCCCAGGCGCCAACCAGCGCGGGATCGAACACCACATCCTTGGCGGTGTAAAACGGATAGACCGAGGTGACAATGCAGCCCGTCAACCAGGTGAGCAACAGCAGTCCGGCGGTGATTTTGATCGGTGTCTTCATGGTGTTTGTATTTTGTGTCTTTGGTATGGTGTGTGCCTGGCCGCCGGGTTATTTCCCCTCCGGCTTGGGGCCGCAGTTTTCAGCGGTCAGCCAGAGCATCGGCCCGACGAAAAATGCCTTGCCGACGAAATACAGCCCCAGTCCCGTCCAGACCACGTTGTCGTTGGACCGGTCGAAACCGGTCTTCGTCAGAATCCAGACTCCGCCCAGCAGACAGCCGGTGAAGGCCAGAGCTGCGCCAATTCGTGCCATTGTTTTCATGTCGTATGTTTGTGTTTTGTGAGCTGTGAACGCCATCCGCCAAGATGGCGGTGGTTGCGGGCCGGTTGCGCCCTTCACTGTTACAATGCGGAAAACCAGGACGAATCGGATCATCGGCCTGCGATTTTTTTCATCTGGCGAAACCGGGCTTGATTGTTACGATTCCGGCCAGTTCCACTCGTGACGGACCAAAATTCCAATGCTGCTGAAAATGTCTTCGCCGGGGCGATCGAACTGCCGCCCGGAGTTGCGCGCGATCAATGGCTCGCCGCCCGGTGCGGTGCCGATGCCGCCTTGCACCGCGAAGTTTCGTCGCTGCTCCGCGCCCACGATGGCGCGGGTGACTTTCTGAATCCCCCGCCGCGTCCGCCCCAGTCTGGGGCCGCCGCCGGCCCGGTGCTGGCAACCGCAGTGATGAATTCTGCCGAACTCGCGGAGCCGTGGCCCAATTTGCCCGGCTTTCGACTTGAACGAAAACTCGGCGCCGGCAGCCTGGGCGTTGTGTATGCCGCCCTGGATGAGAAGCTCAACCGGCGCGTGGCCATCAAGGTTCTTCGCCGGCAGGCGGATCTCGAAGTGCGCCGCCGCGTGCTGGCCGAGGCGCGTCATCTCGCTGCGCTCAGTGATCCAACCATCGTGACAGTGTTTTCCGTTTTGGATGAGGCCGATCCGCCCGCCATCGTGATGGAATTCGTCGAGGGGTATCCGCTCGATCGTTTTGCCGCCCGGCTTAATTTCGAACAGAAAGCCCGCCTCCTGCGCGAGGTGGCGCGCGGACTTGCCGTGGCGCATGCGTCCGGGCTGGTTCATCGGGACCTCAAGCCGGACAACGTACTCGTCGGCCCCGACCTGCGCCCCCGGATTTTGGATTTCGGCCTGGCGGTGTCCGTCGCCGAAGCCGCCCGCGCCGGGCGTGATTTCGCCGGCACCCCCCTTTACGCTTCCCCCGAACAGGCCCGGGGGGAAGCCTTGAGTGCCGCGTCCGACGTCTTTTCCTTGGGCAGCCTGATGTTCAAGGTGCTGACCGGCACCACGCCCTTTGCCGGCGACACGCTGGCGCAGGTGCTCACCGCCATCGGCAACACCGGGCCGCCGTTTCTGCGCGAAGTGGCCGTCGGGGTGCCGGAAGAATTGCAGGCCATCTGCCTGGCCTGTCTCTCTGGTAATCCGGCCGATCGTCCCGCTGCGGAGCTCGTCGCGCTGGAGTTGGGGCGTTTTCTGGCGGGGGAACCGGTGCAGCTCAAACCCAAGCTTTACGATGATCTCCTGCGCCGGGCCATCAGCGAACAGTCCCGCCAGGCCGAAGCCTGGGCGGGTCAGCGCATTATTTCCCGCGAGGAGCGCGACGCCCTCGGCAGCATTCACCGGCGTTTGCTGGCCGACGAAGACCATTGGATCGTGGACGCGCGCCGCATTACGCCGATGCAAGCCATCCTTTCCGTGGCCACCTGGCTGACGGTGGTCGCGACCGTGCTGACCGTCTGGATGCTCCGGGGCGACTTGGAGCCGCCGTGGCGCTGGCTGTTGCCGGTGTTTTTTACCACAACCCTGTTACTTGCCGGACACGTCGCCCGGCGCGGGCAGGAACCACTCGCCGCCGCCACTTTTCTTGCGGGCGCCGCCCTGGCGATGGCGCCGGCCACCCTGGCCTTGCTGGCCGAACTCGGCTGGTTCGCCATGCCGCCGGCCACCGTCACCCAGCTGTTCCCGCAGATTTTCACCAATCAACAAGTGCTCGTGGCGTCGCTGACGGCGCTGGCGGTTTCGGGGTTTGGCCTGTGGCGGTTGAAAATGACCGGCTTTGCCTGGACTACTGCCACGCTGGCCACGGCCAGCTACCTGAGTCTGTTGCTGACCTTCAATTGGCTGGAGCAGAAACCCGAGTTTCAGGCGCTCTGGTGCCTGCCGCTCGCGCTCATGGAAGGCGTGGCGCTGGTGTTGGAACGCGCCGGGCGCGTGCGCTGGACCAAGCCCTTTCATCTGCTCGCCATGGTCGCCGTGGTGGTCGGTCTCGACGTCGTGGCCGGCTGCGGTCCGACGCTGAAAATGCTGGGGGTGACCGCCGAACGCTGGAGCTTTTTCGACTCCGGACGGCAAATCGCGTTTTCCCTCGTCCTCAACGGGCTGGTGTTTCTGGCGCTCATGCTGCTGGGCGAACGTTCCGCCAGCCTTGATTTGCGCCGCGCCAGCAAATGGCTGGAAATGCTGGCCCTGCTGCACATCATCAGCGCCCTGTTCGCCAATGCCATGAATCATGTCAATGCCCCGTGGGTGCGCTACGACGTGGCGCTCTATCTCGCAGCGGCCTTGTGTTTCACCGTGCTGGCGCCGCTCCGGTCGCGCTGGCGCATGCTCGTTGGCGGCCTCGTGGGCTGTGGTCTGGGCAGCTACTTGCTGGTGAAGCTTAATTTGGTGGCCCGCACCCCCTTCATCATCGGGCTGGGCTTGCTGGGGTTGGTCGTGGCGCTGGGCGCGTTCATTTACTTGAAACAAAAAACCGGGGCGGGCGGACGGTTTGGCCGTCGTCCAGACTGATCCGAAACTTGGCCGCCGTCAGCCGCCGGTCTTGCGGTGATTTGCCGGGCGCTACGAATTCATGGCGCGAAACAGCCAGGCCCGCGCATAGGCCCAGTCGCGTTTGACCGTCGGTTCGGAAACCCCCAGCACTTGGGCCGCTTGCTCGTTCGTCAACCCCGTGAAGAAGCGTAATTTTACCAGCTCCGCCTTCCGCGCATCGTGCTGCGCGAATTGCGCGAGGGCGTCATTCAAGGCCAGCAACTGGTCATCCTCCAGGTTCGCCGCCAGTTCCAGCGCGTCCAGGCTCACCCGCTGCGCGCCACCGCCATGGCGGAGCGCTTGTTTGCGCCGCGCCTGGTCAATGAGAATGCGGCGCATGGACTCCGCGGCGGCGGCAAAAAAATGCCCGCGCCCATCCCAGCGGGGTTGTTGGTCGCCGCCCAGCCGCAGCCAGGCCTCATGCACCAGCGCCGTGGCCTGCAAGGTTTGGCCCGGCGGTTCGTGCGCCAGTTTCTGCGCCGCCAGCCGGCGCAACTCCTCGTAAACCAGCGGCAGAATTTCCCCGGCCGCATGCGGATCGTCCGGGGCCAGCCGTTCCAACCGGTCGGTGAGTTCGCTCATGGATCAACGGATAGCGCTTTCCCGCGTTGAACAAAAGCCGGAAGATGCTGCCAGCCCGGTTGCCCCGTAGGGGCAAAATGTGGGTGGCAACCCCCATCAAAAAAATACCTGCGTCCCGTCGGGACGCAACCCCACTCTCTGTTCCCTGATTGCATTCTGTCCATTGTGCCCCCCCCCGACCAAACTTGCCGCCTAACATTCGCCCCCTTCGTCATTTGTCATTCTTTCGTCATTAGACATTCGTCATTCGTCATTTTCAATGCACTCCCGGCGGCTGCTTCGCCGGCTGCGTCACGCGTTTGAAGAAAAAAATCAACGGCATCGAGGCCAGCGCCAGCACCCCAAAGATGAAGAAATTATCCACGAAAGCCCACAGGTGCGCCTGCTGGTCCAGCAGCGCCGCCATCGCGGCGTAAGCCTGCTGCGTGGCGGAGACGGAATCCGTGTGTTGCGCCAGTGCGTGCTTGGCCGCCGCGAAATGTTGCACAAAGGCCGGGTTGTCCGGGGCGAAATGGCCGGACATGAGCGCCTGATGCGTCTGGGCCCCGCGCGCGAGCATCGTGGTGACAAAGGCGATGCCGATGCTGCCGCCGAGGTTGCGCATGAGATTATAGAGCCCGCTGGCATTGCCGATTTCCCGCTGGCCGAGCTGGCTCATCGTGGTGGCCGTGAGCGGCACAAAGATGAAGCTAATGGCAATGCCGTTGACGACGCTTGGCCAGATGATGTTGATCCGCGCGGCCTGCAAATTCACGCCCGCCAGCATGAACGAGGACACCGCCAGCAAGGTGAATCCCACGCATAACAGCCAGCGCGAGCGCACCCGACCCACGAGCCGGCCGACACAGATTGTGGTGAAAAACGCCGCGATGCCGCGCGGCGACATGGCGTACCCGCTTTGCAGCGCCGGATAGCCCATCAGCGTTTGCAGAAACAACGGGATTTGCGCCGTGGTGCCGTAGAGGATCGCCGCCAGCGTGGTCATCAAAATCAGGCCCAGCGTGAAATTCCGGTTCTTGAACACGCGCAAATCCACCAGCGGATGCTCCGTCGTGAATTCCCAATAGATAAATCCCATGAACGACAAAACCGAAACCGCCGTGAACCAGCGCACCCATTCGGTGCCAAACCAGTCCGCTTCCTGCCCCTTGTCCAGGACGATTTGCAGCGTGGCCAGCCAGATGGCCATCAGCGCGAAACCAATGTAGTCAATCGTCGCCTTCGCATCCCGTTTGATGTAGGGCGGGTCTTCGACCAACCACTGCGCCATGAAGATCGCGAGGATGCCCACCGGCAGGTTGATGTAGAAAATCCAGCGCCACGAATAGCTGTCCGTAATCCAGCCGCCCAGCGTCGGGCCGAGCACCGGGGCCACCACCACGCCCATGGCAAACATCGCCATCGCCGCGCCGCGTTTGGCCGGCGGAAAGCTTTCCAGCATGATCGACTGCGCGATCGGCACCATGGCGCCGCCGCCGAAGCCCTGTAAAATCCGGGCCAGGATCAACGTGGGCAAATCCACCGCCAGCCCGCACAGCGCCGAGGCCAGGGTGAACGCCGCGATGCACGTGATGAAGACGCGCTTGCGCCCGAAATGATTCGCCAGCCAGCCGGTCGTCGGCAGCACGATGGCGTTGGCCACGAGATAGCTCGTCAGCACCCAGGTGGCTTCCTCCGGCGTGGCGGAAAGATTGCCGCCGATGTGCGGCAGCGCAATGTTGGCGATGGAGGTGTCCAGCACCTCCATGAACGTCGCCAGCATGACGCCCACGGCGATCAGCCACGGGCTGTGGCGCGGATGCCATTCCTGCGGGGTCATGGCTTATTTGGCTTTGCGGCCGGTGATGAAAATCACGAGGAACAGCACGCTGCCGGTGAAGAGCAGCGCGCTCAAGCCGATGGCCCACACCGGGAAAATAAACTGGCTCGTCAGCACGCTGGGCGTGACGGAGAGGCCGGGTCCCAGGACGTGGTCGGCCGGGAGCGCTTCATCGAAGACGATCTTCACCGGCACGCGCTGGACGACTTTGACGAAATTGCCCGTTGCGTTTTCCGGCGGCAGCAGGCTGAAGGCGGCGCCGCTGCCGGCCTGCACGCTGTCCACATGGGCCGCAAAGCGTTTGCCCCCGAGCGCGTCAATTTCCACGGTCACCGGCTGCCCGGGGCGCATGTTCTTGAGCTGCGATTCCTTGAAGTTGGCGATGACCCAGACCTCATTGGGCACGATGGTCAGGAGCTGCTGGCCCGCCTGCACATAATCGCCCGGCTCCACGGCCTTGCGCGTGATGCGGCCGCCGTCCGGCGCGGTGATCTGGGTGTAGGAAAAATTCTGGCGGGCGACCGCAATGTTCGTCTTGGCCTCGTGCCATTGGACCAGCGCGGTGCCGGCCTGCGCCCACGCGGCGGCCAGCGTGCGGTTGGCCTCCTCCACTTTGGAGACGGCCTCCGCGGCCGCTTCGGCATCGGCGTTGCGCGCGGCCTGCGCCTGCGTGATGGCCGCCTGCTCGGCGTCGAATTCCGCTTGCGAAATGGTGTTCTGCTTCCGCAGTTCGCTGGCGCGCGTAAAATCAGCCTGCGCCTTTTTGAGCGTGGCGTCGGCGGCTTCCACGTCGGCCTTGGCCTTGCGGGCGGCGGCCTCGGCCGTGGCGACCTTGGTCTGCATCAGTTCCCAGCCGGCGATCATGGTTTTGTAGCTGGCCAGTTGCGCTGCCGCCGTCGCCTCTTTTTGCGCGATGGCCAGGCTGAGGTCGGCCGGGTCCAGCGCCACCAGCAGCTCGTTGGAGCGCACCAGTTGGTTGTCCTGGATGGCCACCGCCGTCACCTGCCCGGAAATGCGCGGCGCGATGCTGATGATGTGCCCGGTGATGAACGCGTCGTCGGTGGACTCGTGCGTGAATACTTCCACGAGATAGGCGATGCCGAGGTAGGCGAGCACCGCCACCACGAGGGTGGCGGGCACGAGCAATTGCGGGGATCGTAATTTGCTTGGTTTGGCGGTATCAGCGGATGGCGTCGCAGCGGTCGGGGCTTCTTGCATAGATCTAGTCTTCCACCTCTGCCGGCTTTTCTCCGGAGTGCTCCTTCGCGAGCAGGACATAGATGGCGGGAATGACGAGCAGGGTGAACAGGGTGCCGATGGCCATGCCGGAGACCACGATGAGGCCGATGGAATTACGGGCGGCCGCGCCGGCGCCGGTCACCATGGTGAGCGGAAAATGCCCGGCCACCGTCGCCACGCTGGTCATCAGCACGGGCCGGAGGCGCATCAGCGACGCTTCGCGGATGGCCGCGACCTTGGTACGGCCGCTCCGCTGCAGCTCGTTGGCGAACTGGACGATGAGAATGCCGTTTTTCGACACCAGGCCGACCAGGGTGACCAGGCCGACCTGCGAATAGATGTTGAGCGTGGTCGTCCAGCCGTTCGTCCAGAATGGAATGTTCGGGTTCGGGAATTTCAGGAAGCAGAAGATCAGCGCCCCGAAAATCGCCAGCGGCACCGAGCCGAGCAGAATGATGAGCGGGTCGCGGAAACTGTTGAACTGGGCCGCCAGCACCAGGAAGATCAGCATGAGCGAGAGCAGGAGCGCCGGCAGGAATTTATTTCCTTCCGTGCGCAACTGGCGTGATTCGCCGGTGTAATCCACGCGGTAGCCGGCGGGCAGCATCTGGGCGCATTCGGTTTCGTAGAATTTCAGCGCGGTATCGAGCGGCACAATGGCCACGCCGCTCAGTTTGATGGAGTTCAATTGCTGGAAACGGTTGAGCGAACGCGGCGTGGTTTTCTTCGCGAAATGTGCGAACGTGCTGAGCTGCACCAACTGGTTGCCGGGGCCTTTGATGTACGTGCTTTCGAGTTGCTCTGCGTTGAGGCGGGCACCGCGTTGCATCTGCGGGATCACCTTGTAGCTGCGGCCGGCGAGGTTGAAGCGGTTCACATAATTGCCGCCCACCAGCGCGGCCAGATCGGAACCCACGGATTGCAGGTTCAGGCCGAGCGCGGCCACCTTGTCGCGGTCAATCACAAGTTCCACTTCCGGTTGGTCGATCTTGGTATCAATGATGGGCGGGAACGCAAACATGCCGTTGGTGGCAGCCTTCTGCTGCAACTGCTGCGCAAAGACCAGAATCTGATCCGGCTCGGCCGTCGCGGATATCACGAATTCCACCGGGAACTGGCCGCCGCCGGGCAGGGCGGGGGGCATCACCATCATCAGCTTGATGCCGGGAATTTTGTTCACCATCTGCTGCACTTGCGGCTGGATGGTGAAGACCGTGCGTTTGCGCACGCCCCAGGGCGTGAGCACCATGCCGCTGAAACCGCTGTCGGGCATGGTGATTTGGAATGACTGTGCCATTTCGGGAATCTTCTGGAACTCATCGTTCACCCGGTCGGCGTAGAACGAGGTTTGCTCGATGGTCGCATTGGCCGGACCTTCCACGATGCCGAACACCACGCCCTGGTCTTCCGTGGGCGCCAGCTCATTGGCGGACATCATGTACATCGGAATCGCCAGCAAACTCATGCAGACCCAGATGGTGTAAATCATCGGCCGGTAGGTGAGGGTTTTGTCCAGAACGCGGCCGTAAAACTGTTTCAGTTTTTCAAAATCGCGGTTGATGCGGCCGGGCAGGCCGTGCTCTTCGCGGTCGTGACTGAGGAGCCGCGAGGCCATCACGGGCGAGAGGGTCAGCGCCACAATGCCGGAAATGAATACCGCGCCGGCCAGCGTCAGCGCAAATTCTCGAAACAACGATCCTGTGAGGCCGCCTTGAAACGCGATCGGCGTGTAAACCGCCGCCAGCGTGATGGTCATGGCGATCACCGGCCCGACCAGTTCGCGGGCGCCAAACAGCGCGGCGTTGATCGGCGTCTTGCCCTCCCGGACGTGACGCTCGACGTTTTCCACCACGACGATGGCGTCATCCACCACCAACCCCACGGACAGCACGACGGCGAGCAGGGTCAGCAGATTCAGCGAGAAACCGAAGCTCTGCATCAAAAACACGCCGCCAATCAGCGACAGCGGAATGGCCGCCAGCGGAATCAGCACCGAGCGCACCGAGCCGAGAAACAGGAAGATGACAATCGAGACGATCAGCAGGGTTTCGGAAAGCGTTTTCAGCACTTCGTGGATCGAGTCGTCAATATATTGGGTGGCATCGTAGGCCACGCGTCCCTTGAGCCCGGTTGGCAGACCTTTTTCGATGGAAGCCATTTCATTGCGGACCCGTTTGATGACGTCCAGCGAGTTGGCATTGGGCAGCACCCAGATGCCCATGAACACGGCGCGTTCGCCGCTGAAGCGCACTTCGCTGTCATAATCTTCCGCGCCGAGCGAAACATCGGCCACGTCGCGCAGCCGCACCAGCAGGTCGCCGCGTTGCAGGACGACGAGGTTTTTAAATTCCTCGATTGAGCGCAAATCGGTGTTGGCCGTCAGGTTGACCTGCACCAGCGAACCCTTGGTGTGGCCGACGGCGGAAAGGAAATTGTTCGCGCCCAGCACGAGGCGGATCTGGTTGGGACTGATGCCGAAGGCGGCGAGTTGGTCCGGCTTGAGCCAGATGCGCATGGCAAAGGTGCGTCCGCCCAGCAGATCGGCCCGCTGCACGCCTTCCAGCGCGGCCAGGCGCGGCTGCACGATGCGCGTGAGATAGTCGGTGATCTGGTTCGCCTGCAGGATGTCCGACGAAAAACTCAGATAGGCCGAGGCAAACTGCGAATCCGCAGTTTCAATGTTGATGCTCGGGATTTCCGCTTCCGGCGGCAGATCGTTCCTTACCTGGTTCACCTTGGCGCTGATTTCCGTCAGCGCCTTCTTGCCGTCGTAATTCAGCTTGAGCCGGACGGTGATGGTGGAGAGTCCGAGTTTGCTGGCCGACTCGATGTAATCAATGCCATCGGCCGCCGCCACGGCGCGTTCCAGCGGCTGGGTCACAAAGCCGCGCACGAGTTCCGCGCTGGCCCCGACGTACACGGTCGTGATGGTGACCACCGCGTTTTCGTTGCGCGGATACTGGCGCACAGTGAGCGAGCGGATGGCCTGCAGGCCCGCGATCAAGATGATCAGGTTGACCACAATCGCCAGCACGGGCCGGCGGATGAAGAGGTCGGTAATGGATTTCATGGTGATGGGAAAGGGTCGGCTTCAGGGTCAGTCTTCCAGCGCCCACGTGAACGGCTCGTGGCCGGAAACGTGCGCGGATAAGGCATCGTGGCTCAACATGGAAAGGTTGGAGATTCAGGGTTCCTGGTTGCCTGAAAATTTAGCTGTTCGGCGGCGTGGGGGTCGCGGAAGGTGTGGGCGTCTCGGCATTGCCTTCCTGCACGCTCATGCCGTTGCGCAATTTGAACACCCCCGCCGTGGCCACGCGGTCGCCCGCTTTCAAGCCGGTTTCCACGCTGACAAAATCGCCGTGCGTGCGGCCGGTGCGGATGAACGCCTGCTGCACCACCAGATTGGTCGAACCGCTTTTCGCATCGGGCGAGACAATGAACACCGAGTCGCCATACGGCGCACTGACGACGGCGGTGGCCGGCACGGCCAGCACCGCTTTTTCTTCCGGCAGGATCACCGCGGCGCGGACAAACATCCCGGAGCGGAGCAATTCCTCCGCGTTCGCAAAGGTCGCCCGTGACCGGATGCTGCGGGTCGTCATGTCCAGATCGGGATTGATGGCCGTGAGTTCGCCTTCAAAGGTTTTGTCCGGGTAGGTGTCCGTGGTCACGCGCACTTTGAGGCCGGTTCGGAGCCGGGCCAGTTCCTGCTGGGGCAGCGAAAAATCCACATACACCGGCGCGAGGGCTTGCAGCGAGACGATGCTCTGGCCCACCGGCAGTTGTTCGCCCAGATTCACCAGCCGGATGCCCAGTTTGCCGGCAAACGGCGCGCGGATGTTTTTCTTGGCAATCGTGGCGCGGATGCCGTCGGCATTGGCCTGGGCCTCTTTCAGACTGGCCTCGGTGGCGTCGGCTTCCGACTGCGAAACGGTGCTGCCTTCGCGCAGCTTGCGGGTCCGTTCGGCATTGAGCGTCGCCAACTGATACTGGGCTTCGGCGGCGCGCAGTTGCGCCTCTTCGGAAGAGGTGTCCAGTTTGACCAGCAGGTCGCCCTTGTTCACCGTGGCGCCGGATTCAAAGTGGATTTCGCTGATCGTGCCGGCTATTTCCGGCGCGATGGTCACGCCCTGGGCCGCACTGACCGAGCCGACCGCCGGGATGGTGTCCGGCCATTTTTCCTCATGCACTGTGGCCGAGGCGATGGTTTCCGGGGGTGGCGCAAACAGCGCCGCCGCGCCGAGCAGGGTCTTGATTTGTAATGCTTTCACCGCAGCCAGCCCGCCGGCGACCACGAGGACAATGAGAATTCCAATGAGTACTTTTTTCATGTTTTACCTGGTGAATTAGAATGAGATTTCCGCGATGTTTTCCCGCCCGCTCCAGCGAGGAACAATTCCACAATTTTTTTCGCTGTCAAATGATCCGGCTGGCAGTCCGGCGCCACGAGGTGGGTGACGAGATAGAAATTGGCCAGTCCATAAAATCCGAAGGCCAGTTCCTGGCTGTCAAATCGCGCGTCCAGTTCGCCCTTTTGCTGGGCCGCCTTGATCAGTGCATGGACAAACTCAAAATTCCGCTCGCATTTGCTGATGCAGTCGAGATCGGCCGGAACCTCGCCCGGGGCGGCAAACGCCGTCGCAAACGCAATCCGCATCAGCGCCCGGTTGGCCAGGAACAAGTCAAACAGGGCCGCCAGCAGGCGCACGGCCTGCTCGCGAAAACTCCCGCCCGCCGCCGTGGCTTCCTGCAACACCCGGTAGCGTTCGTCATGCGCCTCATGCACCAGCGCCTGAAACAGCCCGGCCTTGTCCTTGAAATGGTAATACAGCGCCGGCTTCGACACCTGGGCATCATCCACAATTTGCTGGACTGACGTGGCCGCATAACCGTTGTCGGCAAAGCGCTTGAGCGCCGCCGCCAGGATTTGCTTCCGCGTTTGGTGGATGTCCTTCGCCATAAAACTACCGAACGGTAAGTAATTTGACGGAGATTGTCAAACGCTTGTTTTAATTTTGTGTTTGAATGGCTTTGATGATGTCCAAAAGCCGGTGCAAAGGCTTGAAATACGCGGCTGTTTCGCTATGCTGGAGCATTGACAGCAAAGATGTCGCGCTGGGCGGCGAGGATTTTTGCCCTTGGGCGAGGCTTTGGCGAAGGCGCAGGTTCCACCAACCCTGTAACTGAGCCGAAACGAAGCCCAAGGGCAAAAAGACCGCCGTCGCTCCGACCTCAGCCCGGCGCTACAGCTTTGATGGAAATGCTCTAGCCGCCGTAATGCAAGGAATACGTCAGCAATCTCTATGAAAATGAACCATTGGCTTTCTACGGCCGCCATTTTAACGGCTGCCTTGCTTTATACGGCAGGCTGCAAACCCTCCGCCAACCCGAACGACGCGGCCACCATCAAGATCGGCGAATTTGCCTCGCTGACCGGCAAGGACGCCACGTTTGGCATCTCCTCGCACGAAGGCACGCTCATGGCCATCGAGGAAATCAACGCCGCCGGCGGGGTGCTGGGCAAAAAATTGGAACTGCTCACCGAAGACACCCAATGCAAAGCCGGCGAATCCGCCACCGTCGTCAACAAGCTGATCTCCCGCGATAACGTCGTCGCCGTGCTCGGCGAAGTCGCTTCCTCCCGCTCGCTGGAGGCCGCCCCCATCTGCCAGCAGAACAAAATCCCGCTCATCTCCCCCGCCTCCACCAATCCCGACGTCACCAAGACCGGCGATTACATTTTCCGGGTCTGCTTCATTGATCCCTTTCAGGGCACGGTCATGGCGAATTTTGTTTCCAAGACCTTGAAGCTGAAGCGCGTGGCGGTGTTTACGGATGTGAAGAGCGATTACAGCAAGGGCTTGGCTAAGTTCTTCAAGGAACGCTTTTTAGCCAATGGCGGGCAAATCGTCGTGGAACTCGATTACAACGGCGGCGACAAGGATTTCAAAGCCCAGCTCACCGCCATCAAAGCCGCGAATCCAGAGGGCGTCTTTGTGCCGGGTTACTACACAGAATGTGCTCTCATCTCCGTGCAAGCCAAGCAATTAGGTCTCAATGTACCACTCTTCGGCGGCGACGGCTGGGAATCCTCCAAGCTGTTCGAAATCGGCGGCGACGCCGTCAATGGCAACTATTTGTCCACCCATTACAGTCCCGAAGTGGGCAGTGAGTTGTGTAAGCGCTTCGTAGCCAACTACTCCAAGCGCTGGAACGGCAAAATTCCCGACGCCCTGGCCGCCTGCGGGTACGACTCTGCGCTCGTGCTCGCCGCAGCGCTCAAATCCGCCGGCACCACCGCCCCCCAAAAACTCCGCGACGCCATCGCCTCCACGAAAAATTTCCCGGCGGTTACTGGCACCATCACCATCAATGAAAACCGTGACGCCACCAAGTCCGCCGTCATTCTGGCAATCAAAAACGGTCGTTACGAATATCTGCAGACGGTGGAACCCTGAGGTTTGGTTGATGGTTTTTGGTTGATTGTTGATAGGTTTCACGCGGATGTTTCTTGCGATATGTTTAATTTAAAAAAATTGGAAACATGGCAAAAAGCGGGTGCTTTCGCTGCCAAGGTTTCTTGTCCGAGCCTGATTTTCAGCGACTTTACGCTGTCGCCGAAGAACAAGGCAGGATGTTAAGCGGCTTGCGTCGGTCAATCCTCGAACACACCTGACGCTGTCTTCCTATCAACTATCAACTACTTCCCATCAACTTACTTTGACCGAATTTCTCCAGCAATTGATTAATGGTCTGGCCATGGGGGCGATCTACGCGCTGATCGCGCTGGGCTACACGATGGTCTATGGCGTGCTACGGTTCATCAATTTCGCGCATGGCGATGTCTTCATGCTCGGCGCGTTTGCCGGCTACTTTCTTTCCCCGGCCGTCAATAAGCTTCTGCCCGCGCAATCTTATGTGGGCGGGGCGCTGGTGCTGGTGCTGGCGATGTCGGCTTGCGCGGTCATCGGCATGGTCATTGAATACCTGGCGTACCGTCCGCTGCGCAGCCGGCCCAAGCTGACGGTGCTGATCACAGCCATCAGCGTTTCGCTTTTCATCGAATACACCTGCCAGAACGACCATGTATTCGGGGCCGCTCCCCATGCCTTTCCCAAGCTGATTCCCTACACGACCTGGAACTTTGCGGGGCTGGTTTTGGACGGCAACCAGGTCATTGTCTTTGTCACCTCTGCACTGCTGCTCGTAGCTCTGCGCTTCATCGTGCAAAAAACCCGGGTAGGCATGGCCATGCGGGCACTGTCTTTCAACGAACAGGCTGCGGCGTTGATGGGGGTGAACATCAATTCCATCATCTCCTTCACTTTCGGCCTCGGCTCCGCATTGGCGGGGGCAGGGGGCATTTTGTTTGCCATGAACTATGCGAGCATTGACCCGCTCATGGGGGTGCAGACCGGCCTAAAAGCGTTTGTTGCGGCCGTGCTGGGCGGCATTGGCAACCTGGCCGGGGCGGCGTTGGGCGGTCTGATTCTGGGGTTGCTTGAAACATTCGCCGGCGGCATTCCGGGCGTATCGAACTACCGCGACGGCATCGCCTTCGCCATTTTGATTTTGATCCTGCTGTTCAAACCCGCCGGGCTGCTCGGCAAATCAACGGTGGAGAAAGTCTGAGCGGAGGAGTTGGAACGACTGGGAAAATTGACTTGGTTGCAGGTGATTGCGCCGCCCGTAACGACTCCCCGGTGTTTTCTGCTTAATAGCAGAAATCTGTCATGCCCCCGTTGCTGGCAAACCCCTTGCCGGTTGATTGGTAAAAAAGAAACCGGCGGAGAAACGTCAACCAAAACGCTTCTCCGCCGGAACTCAACCAAACAAGTTGAATCAGCCGCGCGTGACTTCGTTCAGCACTTTGCCGTCTGCGGCGATGAGTTGGACCTGGAGCGGCATCTGGCCGACGGCATGGGTGGAGCAGCTCAAGCACGGGTCGTAGCAGCGGATGCCGTGTTCGACGCGGTTGAGCATCGCTTCGGGAATATCATTGCCGCGCACATAATGCCGGGCGATCTGCGCCACGGTCTGGTTCATCGCCAGGTTGTTCTGGCCGGTGGCGACGATGAGGTTGACCTTTTGCAGCAGGCCGTCGCGGTCCACCGTGTAATCATGGAACAGCGTGCCGCGCGGGGCTTCGCTGGCACCCACGCCGCGGAGGCTGTTGATGCCGGCATCGGCGCGGAGATAATCGCTGGAGAGCTCGTCGTCGGCCATGTAGCGCTCGACAAATTCGATGCTCGCGAGGATTTCGATGAGCCGCGCGTAGTGGTACAGGAACGAGGAGGTGACGGCGCCGCGGCCGAGCTTCTTGAATTTCTTCAGTTCGGCATCCGCCTGCGGCACGCCCATTTGTTCGGCAACGTTAAGCCGGGCGAGCGGGCCGACGCGATAAATGCCACCCGGGAAACCGAGCGGGAGATAATACGGCGACTTGAGATAGGAGGTGTTCTGCACCGATTCCCCGATGTATTCACCGTAGCTGGCGGGATCAATCTGGTCGGCGATGATGCTGCCGCTGCTGTCGGAGAAGCGCAGTTTGCCGCCGTGATGTTCCCAGGAACCATCCGGTGTGACGAGGCCCATGAACAGCGAGGGAAAGTTGCCGAAAATCTGGAGCTCGGCCTTGTGCGTTTGCAGGGTCTTCTTGAACAGGTCGAGGGCGATCTTCGTGGTGGCGTAGGCTTCGGGGAGCCACGCCTTGATCTTGGCGCGGCCTTCGGGGGTGAGGGAGCTGCGCACGCCGCCGGGCACGGCCCAAGCGGGATGGATTTTCTTGCCGCTGAGCACTTCAATGATTTCCTGGCCAAACTGGCGGAGGCGGATGCCCGCGCGGGCCAGGTCGGCGTTGGAATTGATCAGGCCAAAGACGTTGCGCTGGGCGGGTGGTGTGTCCCAGCCGAGCAGAAAGTCCGGTGCGCTCAAATGGAAGAAGCTCAGCGCGTGGCTCTGGATGAACTGGCCAAGATTCAGCAACCGGCGCAGCTTGTCGGCGGCGGGCGGGATGTTGACGGCCATCAGGGCGTCGCCGGCCTTGGCGGAGGCCAGGGTATGGCTGACCGGGCAGATGCCGCAGATGCGCTGGGTGATGCCGGGCATTTCGGTGTAGGGCCGGCCTTCGCAAAACTTTTCGAAGCCGCGAAATTCCACGACGTGGAACTCCGCATCCGCGACGTTTCCGGCGTCGTCCATGAAAATGCTGATTTTGGCGTGGCCCTCGATGCGGGTCACGGGATCAATGACAATACGCTTGGACATAACAAATTTATCAACCGAATTTAAGTTGGGTGCCTGCGAGTTTCGGCGTCTTGCCTTCCAGCACCTGGACCATGAGGGCCTTGATGCGGTCGGCCGGCGGCGGGCAGCCGGGCAGGTAATATTCCACGAACACGGCTTCGTGCACGGGCAGGACGTTTTCGAGGAGCTTCGGCACGATGCCGTCGGCCTGGGGCTTGACGGGATTGTACTGGGCGTTGTCGATGTAGGCGCGCTGGAGCACGCTCTCGGCATTGCCGAGGCCGAACTGGTTGCGCATGGCCGGCACATTGGCGGTCACCGCGCAGTCGCCGAAGGAGACGAGCACCTTCGTCCGGGCGCGAACCTTGTGGAGGAGTTCGAGGTTGTCGTCGTTGCAGACGGCCCCTTCGATGAGGCAGACATCCACGTTTTCGGGATATTCCTTCACATCCGCGATGGGGCTGTAAACGAGTTCAATTTTTCCGGCGAGCTCGATGAGAAACTCATCGAGGTCGAGGAATGACATGTGGCAGCCGGCGCAACCGCCGAGCCAGACCGTGGCAATTTTTAAGCGTTCCATTGTTTTTTCTCCCGGGCGGTGACGATGAATTCAAGTTTGCTGCGGTCGCGTTCCGATTCGCCCACCGTCGAGCCTTTGCGGAACAGCGCGCCAGTGGGACACGACATGACACATTTGCCGCACTCGGTGCAGCTTTCAGAAGTGCCCCATGGCTGGTTAAGATCCGAGATGATTTTGGAGGTGGCGCCGCGGCCGGCGACGTTTTTGGTGCCGGCGCCTTCGACGTGCCAGCAGGTGCGGACACAGCGCGTGCAGAGAATGCAGCGGTTGTGGTCCATGCCGAACAGGCGGTGCGTGGTGTCCACGCCCCATTTCGGGAAGGTGTAATCGTAGCGGACGTGGTCCATGCCCAGACCGTAGGCCAGGGTCTGCAATTCGCAATGGCCGTTGGCCACGCAGACGGCGCAGACGTGGTTGCGCTCGGCGAAGAGCAGCTCCAGCGTCATGCGGCGGTACTTGTTGAGGCGTTCCGAATTGGTCGAAATTTCCATGCCTTCGCCCACTTTAGTGGTGCAGGCCGGGAGCAGTTTCGGAATGCCCTTGACCTCGATGAGACACAGGCGGCATGCGCCCACGTCATAGACGCCTTCGAGATGGCAGAGGGTCGGGATTTTGATGCCGGCCTCGGTGGCCGCCTGCAAAACCGTCGTGCCCTTCTCGGCGGTGATTTGTTTTCCGTCAATGGTTAGTGTCCTGGCAGACATAAATTATTTCTTAGCGGTTTCAGTTGGGGTCTGGCCCGGGCCGTAGGTGTCCGGCTGGAGCAGTTCCTCGTATTCGTTGCGGAAGAAGCGCAGGGTGCTGAGCACCGGATTCGGCGCGGTCTGGCCCAGGCCGCAGAGGCTGGTGTTTTTGACCATGTCGCACAGCTCCTCGAGCTTGACCACGTCACGCTGGGTGGCCTGGCGGGCGAGAATTTTGTTGAGCAAATGTTCCATCTGCGCCGTGCCGGCGCGGCAGGGAATGCATTTGCCGCAGGATTCATCCTTGCAAAACTCCATGTAGAACTTGGCGATCTCCACCATGTTCGTCGTGTCGTCCATCACCACCATGCCGCCGGAACCCATGATGGAACCGAGCTTGCCGAGCGATTCATAATCCAGCGGGGTGTCCAGGTACTGCGCCGGGATGCAACCGCCCGAGGGACCGCCGGTCTGCACGGCTTTCACGGTGCGGCCGTCGGGGGCGCCCCCGCCCATCTCCTCGATGATCTGGCGGAGCGGGATGCCCATGGGCACCTCGATGAGGCCGTTGTTGGTGATTTTGCCGGTGAGCGCGAACACTTTGGTGCCCTTGCTCTTTTCGGTGCCGATGCTCGCGTACCAGTCGCCGCCGCGATTGATGATGGCGGTGATGTTGGCAAAGGTTTCGACGTTGTTGATGAGCGTGGGGCAGCCCCACAACCCGCTTTCCGCGGGGAACGGCGGGCGCGGCCGCGGGGTGCCGCGTTTGCCCTCCACGGAAGCCATGAGCGCGGTTTCTTCGCCACAGACGAAGGCGCCGGCGCCGATGCGGATGTCCACGTTGAAATTGAACGGCGTTTCAAAAATGCCCGAACCGAGCAGGCCAAGCTGTTTGGCCTGTTTGATGGCGATTTGCAGGCGCGAAATCGCCAGCGGATACTCGGCGCGCACGTACAGGAAACCTTGGTCGGCACCCACGGCGAAGGCCGCGATCGCCATGCCTTCCAGCACGAGGTGCGGATCGCTCTCCAGCACGCTGCGGTCCATGAAGGCCCCGGGATCGCCTTCGTCGCCGTTGCAGACGACATATTTCTTGGCGCCGGGCGATTTGGCCACGGTGCCCCACTTCAGTCCGGTCGGGAAGCCGGCCCCGCCACGCCCGCGCAGGCCGCTCTTGGTGATTTCATCAATGACTTGCGGCGGCTGCATTTCAGTCAATGCGTTGTGCAACGCCTGATAGCCGCCAATGGCGAGGTAATCCTCAATTTTCTCCGGATCCACGATGCCGCCATTAATGCGGACAATTTTGGTTTGCTTGGCAAAGAACGGATGGTCGGGATTGCCCACCTGCACGTCGCATTTGCCGCCCTTCAGCGAGGACACGATGGAGACGGCGTCCTCCGGTTTGACGAATTCAAACAGCTTTTCCTTCGCGCTCAGGCCGTCCACACCCACCAGCGGACCCTGGCCGCAGAAGCCCATGCAGCCGACCCGGCGGACTTCCACCTCTGCGTCGAGCCCTTGCTCTTGCACCGCCGTTTCGAGGTTCTTCTTGATGACATCGGCGCGGGAGGACATGCAGCCCGCTGACATGCAGGTGCGGAGGATGATTTTCTTGCGCGAATCCTTGTGCTTCTCGGCAATGGCAATGAGATCGTCAATTTGCATAATTCAAATTTATTTAATTTCCCAACCAGGCTTTGACCCGTTCCAGGGCGGCTTCCGGCGTCTGCTTGGGCGCTACCTGGCCGTCGTAGGTTACCGCCGGGGCGATGCCGCACGCGCCGATGCAGCGCGCGGTGAGCAGGGACACCTTGTTGTCCGGCGTGGTTTCGCCGGGCTTGATCTTCGCCAGTTTTTCAATGGCGGCGACCACTTTGTCCGCCCCCTTCACATAGCAGGCCGTGCCCATGCAGACCACGCAGGTATGCTCGCCCTGGGGCTTGAGCGTGAAGAAATGGTAGAATGTTGCCACCCCGTAAACCCGGCTGGGCGGCAGTTTGAGGTTGTGCGCCACGAACAGCAGCACGTCGTCCTCGAGATAGCCGAAGAGCTCCTGGGCTTTGTGCAGCACTTCGATCAAGGCATCCTGCTTGAACTGAAGCTTTTTCATGTGCACTTCAAGGATTTTAAAGCGCTTGTCCCCGCTGGGGTGTTTCGCCGCCGGTGCGGGCTTGGCCGGAACCGGATCAACCGAAATTGGATTTGAGCTCATATTTAAGGGTGTTTCCGCCATCAGACGAGTGTTGGAAACGTGTGTCATTAAATTAGCTGGGTTGATTTGTAATTCTTCTCGTTTATTGCCTAAAATCGACCTGATATTGTCGTGATTGAAAATGCCGCCGTATCAATCTGCCGGGTGAATCTGCCGGGGAGCATCGGCCGGCCGGCTGGCCGGGTCGGCGGCGGGATGGCTCGTGGCTCTAGTCGCGAAGCGACCGCGGAGCTAAGCCAGACACGCCAGTGTCTGGAACCCGCCCCCAAATTTCAAATTTGTCCCAGCGGGACAACGGGAAGCCTACGAATGGTTACCTTTTCCAATCTCCAGGGTCGAAGGCGGGTTTTCTATTACAGCGGGATGACGGAATGAAGCGGCGGGGCTCAGTGCCGGGAAACGGTCATGGTTAACCTGCGTGACGGATCAACTTCGGCCCGGCGATAGGGAATTCAGGCGAAAGCAAAACCGGCTGCCGGCTATAAGCCCTTGCCCAAGCTGGTTTTCAGCCAGGCCGCATAACCCGCTTCCTTCAATGCGCCCGCCGCGAGCGCCACGGTGTTTTCCACCACGGATTCTTCCGTGGCGTTCAGCCCACACCCGTTCACTTCCAGAAAAACCGCCGCCACCATGAATCCCGTGCGCTTGTTGCCGTCAAGAAAGGGATGGTTCAAAATGATACCCGCCGCGTAGCTGGCCGCCATTTCAGCAAGCGTCGGCGTGCCATATGCAAAAAGATTTTGCGGCTTCGACAGGGCCGACTCCAGCATGCCTTCATCCCGCACCCCGGCCAGACCGCCGTGCTGGGACAACATCATCTCGTGAATTGCGAGACACTCCTCGCGATTGATCCACGCCGGCACCCTCATTTCGCGAGTTCCTTCAAGGCATGGCGATAGCGGCGGCTCAGACCCTCCGCCACCTTCATTTTGTGGGCAAATTCAGGATTGCTCGCCGTCAGCCGGAAGCCGCCCTCGGTTGCCTCCGTCAGATAAAGCGCATCTCCGTCCGCGGCATTCAAGCGGGCCAGCGCCTCCTTCGGCAGGACCAGCCCGACCGAATTGCCAACCTTGCGTAATTTTAATTCCAGAACCATGCGGTCAATGTATGCACAATTGTTATAACATCAAGCGGGAACCGGCCGGTGTTTGCATATGGGGGTGAACAAAATCCCGTCACTGGCAGCTTGGTGGCAGGCTCGACAGGCGTGATTTGAATTCATAAACTAAGTTCACTGCATAAGTTGCAGATTATAGCTGTTAAGCAGCACCGCCCATGAAGACTTTCTTTCCATTGCTCCAAATGTTGGCGTTTATGGTTTGTCCTCTGGCGGCGCTGTTGTTTGTTGTCCGTCTCGTCGTCGCGCCATTTTCATCAAAAGTTTCCGGGCAGATGCGGAAGCATCCCGTGATTCACCTGCTTTGGGGATGTTTGGCCTTTTTCGGTGCGCTTTTCTTTTTGGGCGTTTTGAATCCGGCTATGTTTCCGCCACGTTTCGTCGAGCGGCGCGAACAGCGACAGACGATATTGGAGAGGGTTCAGCGGGCAGGTGGCTGGGAAGCGGTGCAGCTTGGCTGCGCGACATTGGTCGCCAACTATCCAGATGGCCTTACCTGGTTTCCACCGCGCACGAATGCCTGGGTGTATCCGAACCCGCAGACCGAGCCACACCGGTATTACGTCACGAATCTCGATTACGGGACACTGCCGCCAGCCGTTGCCGCACTGCAACCGCGGGAGCTTTATTATTATCCGCCGAGGCTCTTGCGCGACTCCAGTGATGAGCCGAAAATTCCGATTGTGCATATGAAGATTTTTGGGATGCATTCGACGGGAGGACACTCAACTCCGTATTTTGGGCTTGATGTGGTTTGCAGTACCAATGCCGCAAGCTATCGGCCACAATCAGCTCACGTTGGTGTGTCCGGCAAGCATTACGAAAGTTACAACCGGGTGACCGACGCGATTTATGAGGTTTATTAACGTGGTGCCTCCGATGAGAGTTTATCGCTCAAGCATTAAGGGCAGGTAGCCGGGAAGTAGGAGCTTTTTGATTGAATTTTATTTTGGTGCGGGGAAAAGACAGCGTACAGCCTGCCGGTGCTTGAATTCACTTTCCGCCCTGACCTTCTTAACCACCCAAAGACTCGCAGCCCCATTGATTGGGATGGTAGCGCGCACGGGAATCGAACCCGTCTTTCAGCCTTGAGAGGGCCGTGTCCTAACCGATAGACGAGCACGCCAAGAACTGGAATGCTACCCGGCAGCGGCCAGATGTCAACGCGCCGCTCGTGCCCCGGCGATTTTAACCGCCACCACCCCCCCGGTCATTGCCGCCGCCAAATTCAGCCGCCACCGCCCGATCAGGCGGCTCCGTTGGTCTTGGCCTGACCGGCTTTTTCCCGCCGGCGCAGTTCCCGCTCGCGCTTCTTGATCTCGCCCGTCAGCAATTCTTCCGCGCTCCAGCCCTGGGCCTGTGCATAGGACGTCAGGCCAAACAGCTCCTGCGCCAGCGCCGTTTTGCCCGGCTTCCGCCTTCCCGGGCTTTCCGTCAGGATTTTGGCTTTGCGCGCCTTTTTGACCAGTTTCTCGGCGTACATCAGCGCGGGCAGATGCTTTGGGATGCCGTCCAGCGCCGACTTGCGCTCCAGATGCGTGCCGGTCTTTTCTGCGCGCTTGATTTTTTCCCAGTTCGCCCAGACCTCATCCACATTCTTGACCTTCGTGGTGCCAAAAACGTGCGGGTGGCGGCGGACGAGCTTGTCCACCAGATGCCGCGTGACTTTTTCAAAATCAAACGCCCCGCGTTCCCGGGCAAGCTGGCAGTGGAAAACCACCTGCAACAGCAGGTCGCCCAGTTCCTCGGCCATCTCATGATCGTCGCCCGCCTCGATGGCATCGATCAGCTCGTACACCTCTTCGATGGCATGGCGGCGCAAGCTCAGGTGGTTCTGCTCGCGATCCCACGGACAGCCGGTGGGCGAGCGCAGTTTCACCATCACTTTGAGCAGGTCGTTGATTGCGGGTTGTTTTTTCATTTAAATTTAAATGGGGCGCGGCTGAAAAGGTTCATCCCCGGCGGCAAGTTGTTTACAAAATCACCAGATCGTCGCGGTGAACGAGTTCTACCCGCGCCAGCTTTTTGGCGCGGATTTCCTCGGCGCCATACCGGGCGATGCCGCGGGCAAACTCGGTCCCGTTCAGGTCGCACACGCGCACCACGTCGCCCGCCGCAAAGCTGCCTTCACAGCGCGTCACGCCGGGCGGCAGCAGGCTCTTGCCCGCCTCGCGCAGGGCTTTCTTCGCCCCATCGTCCACAATCAACGCGCCTTGGGGATGATGGAAAAACGCGATCCAGCGCTTGCGGCCCTGCAGTTTGTTGGGCTGCGCGACAAACAAAGTGCCCTCGTCCGCGCCGGCGATGATTTTCGCGAGCAGATCCTTTTTGGTGCCGGAGGCGATGACCAGCGGTATGCCGGAGCGCACGGCGATCTTGGCCGCGTCGATCTTGGACTTCATGCCGCCCACCGCCGTGGCGCTGGTGGTGCCGCCGGCCATGGCTTCGATGCTGGCGTTGATCTTCTCGATGACCGACAAGGTGCGGGCGTTCTTCCGGCCGAAATTTTCGATGACTCCGTCCACCGTGGTCAGGATCACCAGCAAATCGGCCGGGAGCAGCGCGGCGACGAGCGCGGACAACTTGTCGTTGTCGCCGAACTTGATTTCGGTGAAGGACACCGCGTCATTCTCGTTGATGATCGGCACCACGCCCCGTTGGAGCAGGGTGACCAGCGTGTTGCGGGCGTTCAGGTGGCGCTCGTGATGTTCCAGATCGTCGTGGGTCAGCAGCACCTGGGCGACGACGAGCCCGTGTTTCGCGAAGAGTTTCTCATAAACGGCCATGAGGCGCGACTGGCCGACGGCGGCGCAGGCCTGCTTTTCGGCAAGTTCCGTGGGACGTGTGTCGTAGCCGAGCGCGCCCATGCCGGCGCCGACCGCGCCGCTGGTGACGAGCACGACTTCCTTGCCGGCCTTGCGCAGGGCGGCGAGTTGCGCGACGAGCTGTTTGAGCTGCGCGGGGTCGGGCTGCTTTTGGGCGTCGGTCAGGACGCCGGTGCCCAGCTTCACGACGAGGCGCGAAACCGATTTGAGAGAGTCACGATGCACGCGGCGAGCTTAGGGAAATTTTCCGGATCAGAAAATGCAAAAATGCGGGCCCCGCGCAACAGCCCGGCCCGAGCGGCTTACTTTTTTCCACGTTTTTGTACAAACCTCGCCCCTCACACTCGACAAATCCCGCCGCCCGCGCCATCCTGTCACAATGGCAATGGAACCGGAATCACCACTCAACTCGTTGTGGCAGGAATACGGCCGCGCGTTTCAGTCGTGGGATGATCTGACGCTGGGCCGCTGGCTTGCGCAGACGCTGGGCCAATTGGAAGGCCGCGCGTGGCGGCTTTCGCATCCGCTCGTGGGCGCCTACCGGCTCGGCGCGCAAGTGGCTCACGACCGCCAGGTGTGGTTCAAACGCCTCGCCACGCCGCCCGCCGCCTATGCGGAATCGCCCTGTTGCCGCGCACCGTTTCTGCCCCTCCTGACCCGCGATGTCCGTTCCGAGGGCCTCATTTGCCAGCATTGCAACGAAATCCTCGTGCCGTTCGAGGAGATCCCCGCCGAATACCGCGCCGCGCTCGAAGACTGGGCCAAACAATACGAGCCCGTGCACGCCGTCGCCCACTGGGACGACCACCAGCGCCGCAGCGTGGGCAGCTTCGACGAAGCCTTCGAAAAAGCCGCGCAACAGGCCGAGCGGCTGCTGGCCACCGCCGGCCGCGAACTCGCCCCCAAGCTCCTCGATTCCTACCCCGCCATCATTTGGGAAGATCAGGATGAATGCCTGGAAGTGCGCCCGGAAGAAGTCCCCTCGGGAACCTGATATGAAATTCGTTTTCAAATGGCTGTTCCGCCTGTTCCTGCTCCTCGTCGTGCTGGGGGTGATTTTCTTTCTTTCGCTGGACACCATTCTCCGCGTGGTTGTGCAGCACAACATCCGCGCCCAGACCGGCATGGAGGCCAAAATCGGCCGGTTCCATCTGGGCCTGACCGAACCCGTGGTGACCATTGAAAAACTTCAGCTCTACAACCCGCCGGCCTTTGGCGGCACGCCGTTTCTGAGCATCCCGGAAATCCACGTCGAATACGACCGCGACGCGCTGGCCAAAAGTCAGATTCACATCACCCTGCTGCGCTTCAACCTGGGCGAACTGGACATCGTGCGCAATGATGCCGGCCAGACCAACCTCTTTTCCCTCGGCCTCGCCGTGCCCTCAAAAGAATCCACCGGCAGCGCCGCCACGGCCGAGTTTAAGAAACGCACCGGCCTGGAATTCCAGCAGATTGACGTGCTGAATGTCTCCGTGGGCACCGCCCGGTTCATTGACCTGAAAGACCAGCGGAACAACCGCGAGCAGAAGATCGGCATCGAAAACCAGGTCATCAAGAACGTGAAAACGCCCGCCGACCTCGCCGGGCTGGCCGTGCTGGTCGCGCTGCGCAGCGGCGATTTTTTCAGCACCTTGGTGACGCCCGTGCCAATGCCCTCGAAGTGAGCCAGCCGGTGCCTCGGTGAATGGCTTTATGGCTGAACGGCGAATGAAAATGGCTTTGTCGCGGTTCGTTTGTCGCTCTGTAATGAACACCCGCCGAATTAATGCGGTCGCCCGCCCGCTATCCCTGTGCATTGGCCCAACGCGCGTGTCCCGCGTCCCACCGGGACGCCCTGACAATAGCCCGGCGTTTCAACGCCGGGACCAGATTGGTATTGCCAAAGTCCTGCAAGGACGGCTGAATGTTTCCATGTCCCACAGCAGCGCCTATTTTCATTGCGTCTTCAGCACCAAGGAACGACAGCGACTCATCACGCCAGAATTAAGGGAACACCTCTGGCCGTTTCTCGGCGGCATTGCCCGGCAGAATCAAATGAAGGCCATAGAGGTTGGCGGCGTGGAGGATCACGTTCACATACTGCTTTCATTACCGGCCACGATGGCGGTTGCCAAGGCGCTGCAATTGCTCAAAGGCGGTTCCTCCAAATGGATTCATGACACTTTCCCCGGCCAGCGCGGCTTTGCCTGGCAGGCGGAATACGGTGCGTTTAGCGTAAGCGTGTCGCAACTGGATAAAACCATCGCCTATATCCAGGGACAGGCGGCGCATCATCGAACCGTCACGTTTCAGGAGGAATTTTTGGCGTTTTTGAAAAAACACCGGATCCAATACGACGAGCGGTATTTGTGGAAATGAAATTCAGAAATTCAGCCGTCCCGGTGGGACTGACTTCCGGTGGTGCGGCTTCCCGACGTTGAAACGCCGGGCTATTGTCAGCCGTCGCTCTGCGACGAGCACACGCCCAATAAATACCTTCGCCCGCCCGCCCGCCATCCATGTGCATTGGCAAAACGCTCGCCCCGCGTCCCACCGGGACGCCCTGACAATAGCCCGGCGTTTCACGTCATGTTCTGCAACATCCCCGTCATTGGCTGGTCGTGATCCAGCGCCTCGCCGCAGACGCGGAAAAAGTCCGCCGTGGTGGTCACGCGGCGGATGTCATGCAGGAAATTGCCCCCGACCCCTTCGCCGATGAAATTCATGAATTTCTTCATCCGCTGCACCTGCGAGATTTCCTTCACCCCCGGCGTGATCTCATGTTCCCACAGTTCATGAATGTAAGTCAGCACCTCGCGGCCGGCCGGCACCCGCACCGGTTCGCCCCGCAACTGCGCCCGGATCTGGTCGAACAACCACGGGTTGCGGATGGCGCCCCGCCCGATCATCAGGCCGCGCACGCCCGTTTCGGCCAGCAGCCGCTGCGCCTGCGCCGGGCTGTGGACGTTGCCGTTCAACAGCACGGGGCAGGGCATGGCCCGCGCCGCCTGCGCGATCAAATCATACCGCACCCCGGGCCGGTACATCTGCGACACCGTGCGCGCGTGGACCGTGAGCAGGTCAATCGGATGCCGGGCAAACAGCGGCAGCAGCACGTCGAACTCCGCCGCCGACTCAAACCCGATGCGCGTCTTGACGGTGAAAGGAATTTTCACCGCGTCGCGGAGCGCGCCGAGGATGGCATCGATCTGCTGCGGGTCGCGCAGCAGGCCGCCGCCCGCGCATTTGCGGTAAACAATCGGCGCCGGGCAGCCGAGGTTGAAGTCAATGGCGGCGACGGGATATTGCTGGAGCAGCTTCGCATTGCGGACCAGCGCCGGAATGTCGTTGCCGATCAACTGCGCGACGATGGGCCGCCCGGTGGGATTCTGGGTGATGGATTTGAGAATCCAATTTTCCGGCCGCGAAACGCCGTGGACGCGGAAATATTCTGTCCAATAAACGTCCGGCCCGTCGTAGCGCATCATGACCCGCATGAAGTCCAGCGTGGTGACATCCTGCATCGGCGCGAGGGCCAGCACCGGGGCGGGGCCGCGGAGCAGGTTGGCGAATGTTTCGTGGGGTGTCACGTGGCCCGCTATTATCACTTGTTTTAGCCTCCTGAAAAGTCATTACCGCAATCAGGATTTACTTTTTGCCGTAAAATCATTAACTAAACACCCACCAACGACAAAACTACCATCCATGAGCAAAAAGATTTTCATCGGCACCGACAGCGGCGCCACCACCTCCAAAATCGCCGCCGTCTGGGAAAACGGCGAGGCCATCACCACCAAACTCCTGCAGCGCCCCACCAATTCGCAGAACGGTCCCGACGCCGTCGTGGCCGGCTGGATTGCCGCCATCGACGAATTCCTCGGCCAGAACAATCTCGACTGGTCCCAGGTGCACGGTGTGGGCCTGGCCATTCCCGGACCCTACGAACGCTACGGTGTGATCGGCAAATCCGCCAACCTCCCCGCCGCCTTTACCGGCTGGAACGTCCACGCCGCCTACAGCGCCGCGCTCGAGAAGACCACCGGCCGCCGCCTGCCCCTGACCGTCACGAACGACGGCCATTGCGGCGGCGTGGCCGAAGCCCGCCTCGCCACCGGCGGCCAGCCCATTTCCGTGCTCATGCTCATGCCCGGCTCCGGCCTCGGCAGCGCCTTCGTCGGCCCGGACGGCCTGCCGCTCACCGGGCAGACGTTGACCGCCTTGGAAACCGCCCACATGGCCGCGCCTGTACATCTGTTTGGCCTCTCGGGCAAACCCTTCACCTGCGGCTGCGGCCGCGACTGGGGCTGCGTGGAAGCCTACACCACCATTTCCGGCCTCCCCCAGTTGCTGGCGGAAAAATTGTTGAAATATCCCGGACACGAACTGACGTATTCCAGCGCCACGCCCAAGGAAAAAGCCCTGTCCCTGCGGGGCCGCGCGCAAAAAGGCGACCCCCTGGCGCTGGAGATTTTCGATTTCCAAGCCCGCGCCATGGGCCTGCACGTCGCCAACCTGGCGCTGGCGCTCGACCCCGGCATCGTGGTCATCGGCGGCGGGTTGATGGATTTGGAAACCACCACCCCCGAATTCCGTAAACGCTATCTGGGCCTCATCCACGCTGCGGCCCACCCATACCTCTGGCCCCAGCAGCGCGACACCATCAAGCTCGTGCCCGCCGCGCTCGGCGAACTTTCCCAAGCCATCGGTGCCGCCCTCGTCGGCCGCCATCATGTCATTGGGGTTTAGAGCATTGACAGAAAAGATGTAGCGATGGGCGGTGAGGATTTTTGCCCTTGGCCGAGGCTTTGGCGCAGGCGCAGGTTCCACGAACCCTGTCACTGAGCCGAAACGAAGCCCAAGGGCAAAAAGACCGCCGTCGCTCAACTCTCAACCCGGCGCTACAGCTTTGCTGGAAATGCTCTGGCGCCTTCGCCGCAACAGAAGCAGACGCTTTTCAGCCTCAGAAACCGTTATTGCTCCCCGTGTTCGTGCGTGGGCAGGTCGGCGGCGCCCCCCGGACCGCGAGTTGTCTCAACTCGCAGCGCGTGGCCAATCCGCGCGCACGGCATAATTCAAGCCGCCTGTCCCGCTTGCGATGAGTCGCACGCAGTCCGTCGAGCATGTCTTAACTTCGGTCGCTTCGTTACCCTTTTTTTAAATCCACCGCCCCCGCGTGAACCATCGCAAATGTTTTCCACGCACTCCATCGCCCATTCGTCATTCGGTCCCGCCCTTACGCCGATCGGCCGAGCGCCCTCGGATCGCGCCCCCGCCACCTTCAACCCGGCGCACACTCTTCGGGCAGAGAATTCCCCTAACAAATTCGCGCCTTGAACCCCTGAACCTGATGGCGAGTAGCGCGTCAGCCGTTGGTCGCAGCGTGGCCTGATTGATCTGGTCGTAGCGCCGACTGGCAGTCGGCTGTATCGCGGGCTGGCAGCCCGCCTGCCCGGCTGCTGGCACACGCCGCGCGGGCCGGGCGCATGGTTTGTGCGGCGGAGCGCGCCCGTCCCCGGGCGCAGCAATGTGTCTTGGCATCATCGCCGGGCAAATCGTAAGCGCCTCCTGGCTCGAATGTTGCCGCCCTGCAGACGACCGCGCTCCGAGGGGGGCGTCCAGGCCACGCACTTGGCAGTGTGTGGCGCAAGGAATCAAAGGTCTATGCCGCCAGAGTCTTGGAAACAGAGACGCGCTGGCTGCAAAAACTCGCAAAAATGCCAGGCTTCACGCTGATCCCAACTGCCTCCTCTTGAACCGAGGTTCATGGAAAGGAGGCCAATTTTTTCCCCTTAAATGAGTTAACTGTTCTCAAACAGACACTTTTCAGCCTCAGAAATCTTGTTGTTCAAAGATCGGGATCGCCGTCAGCATGGCAAAGCGAGTTTGGCGCGGAGAAGGAAGCCTGCCAATGCGGCCGGGGAAGTTTGGGCTTGTGCGCGCGCGGCTGATGACGAGAATTTCCTCATGCCCTCATGCTTGCGTCTTTTTATTGGCGTCGTCGTCACGCTCCTCGCCATGCCCTCCGGCCAGGCGGCGGAAAATTCCACAGCCCTGACGCTGTTCTACACCAACGTCGCAGTAAAATGGACCGAGGCCCTGCCGATTGGCAACGGCCGGCTGGGCGCGATGGTTTTCGGCGGTGCCGGGCGCGAGCATTTGCAGCTCAATGAATCCACGCTCTGGGCCGGCGGCCCATATGATCCGAGCAATACCAACGCGCTCGCCGTACTCCCGGAAGTGCGCCGGCTTATTTTTGCCGGGAAATACGACGAAGCTCATAAGTTGGTCGGCGACAAAATGATGGCGGTGCCGCTGCGCGAAATGCCGTATCAGACGCTCGGCGACCTGTACCTCAATTTCGGCACGAATGCGGTGCAAAACTACCGGCGCGATTTGAACCTGGATACCGCCGTGGCCAGCGTCAGTTATACGGCGAACGGGGTACACTTTAAACGCGAGCTTTTTGCCACCCCGGTGGACCAGGTCATCGTCATCCGCCTGACGGCCGACCAACCGGGGCAGATTTCGTTCACCGCCAGCCTGGGCACGCCGCAAAAGGCGGTGGCCTCGGTTGAAATGTCGACGATCAAAAAGACGGAAGGTAAAACTCCGGTGGTGGTGGAGTATCCGTCCGGCCTCGTGCTGCAAGGCATGGGCGGCGACGCTCGCGGCATTCCGGGCGCAGTCAGATTTCAGGCGCGCGTCCGCGTGTCGGCGACGGGCGGGACGGTTTCCGCCGATACCAATACGCTCACAGTCGCCCGGGCGGATGCCGTGACGCTGTTCATCGCCGCCGCCACGAGCTACAAGAATTATCACGATGTCAGTGGCAATCCCGAAGCCACGGCCAGAAAGCAAATCAGCGGCGCGAGTTCCCAGCCCTTTGATAAACTGCTTGCCGTACATGCTCTTGCGCACCAGAAACTATTTCGCCGCGTGGTGCTGGACCTGGGCGAGACGGACGCCATGAAGCTGCCCACCGACGTGCGCATTGAACATTTTGCCGCAGGCGGTGATCCGCAGTTGGCCACGCTGTATTTCCAGTTCGCCCGCTATCTGCTGATCTGCTGCTCGCGACCGGGCGGCCAGCCGGCCACGTTGCAGGGCTTGTGGAACGATTCCCTGACGCCGCCGTGGGACAGCAAATACACCATTAACATCAACACGGAGATGAATTACTGGCCGGCCGAACCCGGCAACCTCGGCGAATGCGTGGAACCCCTCACGCGCATGGTCTTGGAAATGGCCGAGACCGGGGCGCGCACCGCGAAAGTCCATTACGGCGCCCGCGGCTGGGTGGCGCATCACAACACGGATCTCTGGCGCGCGACGGGGCCGGTGGATGGGCCGGCCTGGGGCATGTGGCCGATGGGTGGGGCGTGGCTCTGCCAGAATTTGTGGGAGCATTATCTTTATTGCGAAGACAAAGCCTATCTCCGGCAGATTTACCCCGCGATGAAAGGTGCCGCGCAGTTCTTTCTCGACACCCTCGTGGAAGAACCCACGCATCACTGGCTGGTCACCTGTCCTTCCCTTTCGCCGGAAAACAACAATCCCGCCGCCCAAAAGACCAGCCTTACCGCCGGACCGGCCATGGACACCGAAATCTTGCGCGACCTGTTTGCCAATTGCCTGCGCGCCTCGGAAATTCTGGGCGTGGACAAAGCGTTCCGCAAGGAAGTGGCGTCCGCCCGCACGCGGCTGGCGCCGTTGCAAATCGGCGGCGCGGGCCAGTTGCAGGAGTGGTTGCAGGACATGGACTTGCAGGCGAACGACCTACATCACCGCCACGTCTCGCATCTCTACGCGCTGTATCCAAGCGCGCAGATTGACATGAACACCACGCCCGAACTCGCCGCCGCCGCGAAAAAATCCCTCGAGCTCCGCGGCGACCAGGCCACCGGCTGGGCCACCGCCTGGCGCCTCAACCTCTGGGCCCGCCTGCACGATGGCGATCATGCCTACCGTATTTTTGAATTTCTCCTGAGTCCGAGCCGCACCTATCCCAATATGTTTGATGCCCATCCGCCGTTCCAGATTGATGGCAACTTCGGCGGCGCCTCGGGCATCATGGAAATGCTGCTGCAAAGCCAGAACAACGAACTGCAGTGCCTGCCTGCGCTGCCCTCTGCCTGGCCCACCGGCAGCGTGCAAGGCCTCCGCGCCCGCGGCGGCTTCGAAGTGGATCTGGCCTGGAAAAACGGCCAGCTCACTCTGGCCACAATTCATTCACTCAATGGCAATTCCGTCCGCTTGCGCAATGGCCAGGTCACCAAGTTTCTCAAAACCCAAAAGGGCCAGACGATCAAGTGGGACGGGCGCTGAGCGTAAGCCAGGGAAGGGGCGAAGTCCTTTGCGCGATGCCGCTCGCGAGGATGGCGGGCTGACTTCCAAAGCAAAACCGCCGGCGATCTGAGATCGCCGGCGGTTTCCGTTTTCGGCAGAAAGGTTTAGATCGGGTCCTGCGCTTCGATTTCGCAGGTGGCGTATTTTTCGAGCAGTTTGTCGTAAATCTTGCCGGCCTGTTTGTCAGGCTGAATTTCGCTGCCAGCCACGGGATTATTGAAGCCGGTGATGAGTTTTTCCCACTTCGGATTCAGGCCCGCTTCCATCTGCCAGCCGTGGGCGGCCTGCAACGCAGCCCCGAGCGCGGCGCTCTTGGAAACTTCAATCCGCAGCACGCGGCATTTCATGACGTCGGCCACTACTTGGAGCAGTGCGCGGTCGTTGGCGGCGCCACCGGTGACAAAAATTTTGTCCGGCGATACTTGCATCCATTGGGAGTGCAGGCGCATGGAGAGCATCTGCGCCTCGAAGATGGCGCGGCAGTTGGCGGCGGCATCCTTGGAGTCGAGGTCGAAGCGGTGGATGCCCGGCTTGTTCACGCGCGGGACGATTTCCGCCTCGAACCACGGCAGCAAAATTGCGCCGTTGTTGCCGGGCTTGGTTTGGGCCACGAGCTTGCCGAAGGCGGCCCAATCCTTGATGCCGTAGAGTTCGCGGACTTTTTCGCGGGCCAGCGAGCCGTTCTTAAAGCAGATGAGCGTCATGTAGCCGCCGGCGGGCGAGCCGAAGACGTGGCCTTCGCCGCTTTCATCGGTCTGGCACTTTTCCATCGTGCCGAAAAACGTGTCGCTCGTACCAAGGCTGATGGCAACCTGGCCCGCCTTGATGAGGCCCAACCCAAGCACACTCGCGGGATTGTCGCCGGTCCAGACCGTGGCCTGGGCTTCGGGGTTCAGTCCGTATTTCGTCACGAAATAAGCGCTGACTTTGCCGATGACTTTGCCGGAGTCGGTGACCGGCGGGAGCTTTTTCACCAGGCCCGGGGCCGTGGCCTTGAGGGCATCTTGGTTCCAGATGCGCCGACGGATGTCCATGAGGTTCATGCCCGCACCGTCGCCGAAATCAATCGGCGCAATTTTGCCGGCCAACAGCGATGCCATGAACGAACTGACCAGGGCAATGCTGGAGGTGTTCTTGTAGGCTTCCTTTTCCGTCTTGTAAAACTTGCGGATCTGGGGGCCGGTGAAACGTTCAAACGTGTCCGAACCCGTCCGTGAGGCGGTGAATTTGATGCCGCCCAACCGTTTGCGGATCTCGGCGCATTCGACCGCCGTCGAGGAATCCATCCAGATCGGGGAGGTTTTGCGGGTGAAAACACCGCGCAGGTTCTCGGCCAGGGACTTTTTCGGATCCAGGTTCAGCAGGGCCTCGGCGGCCTTGCTGTTGAAATAGACCGAGCCGTGTTGCTGGCCGCTGCCGCTGACGGCGAGGATGGACTTCAGGGCCACGCCATCCTTTTTCATGGTCGCAAACAGGAGATCCAGCGCGTCGGCCCAGAGCAGCGGGGAGCTGTGTTTGACCAGTTTGTCGCGGTTGGGCAGGACGCCGTTCTGCGTCTTGTATTGCGGCAACTCTTTGTCGAAATTCAGGGATTTTTCGTACACCACCTTGTGCGTGTCGAGGTCAATTACCACCGCGCTCAGGCTCTGGGTGCTGGAATCTAGTCCAAGGAAAAGTTTGGCCATGTGATTAAAATATATGGAATGCTGCTAATCTAATACCAGCTACACTATCAGAGCCCAATGTAAAGCGCACGCTTAAAGCATGCCCGCTACTAGCGGGGGTGTTCACCGGGCGGATTCCGGTGGCTGCGCCAGCCGCCAGGAAGAGCGGTGGGTGATGGTGCTTTTGCATTATAAGAATCTAGTTTTCAGTTGCTTATGGCATGTAAGCTGGGCTCTCTATTGTGTTGCGCGGCACCCGTCGACCTGGCCTCCCGGACCCGGGGAGAAGGCCTCTTCAACCGTACGGACGAGAAGATAATCCTTGAAATTTCAAGCAAAGAAGGTAGCATTGACGAGCGTCAGTCTTCTGGTATTCGCATTCCAGCTTTCACATCAATGAACGCAGGTTGTCGTCAGAAGCCGCATTTCGCGGTCGGCTATCGAATTATTCTGAACCGTCACGCAATATTTGAGTCTCATTATTTATGTTGAAACGTAAAGCTACGCCGTCCAAAGGCGCGCCCCGCACCAAGTCCACGAGCCCTGTGAAGGAGCCGAAGGAAAAGGTCGCCCCCGTGCGTCGCCGGTTTGTGGTTTCGAGCAAGGCCGCCAAACTGGACGTCGGCAAGGAAGCCGGATCCGCCGCGCCCGCGTCGGCCAAAGCTTCGGTCGCCAAAACCCCGCCCGTCAAGGCCCCAGCCTCCAAAGCGTCGGCTGCCAAAGCCCCGGCGAACGGTTTGCCCGCCGCCCCGGCCCCCTCCAGCCAGGTTTCTTCGGTGGATTTGTCGGAGACGATCAAGACCCTGCTCCATCTCTCCCAAGAGCATGGCTACATCACTTACGACGACATCAACGATATTCTGCCCGACAATTTGAGCCCGGAAGATTTGGATTCCGTGCTGACCAAGCTGCGGGGGCTCGACGTGGAAATCGTCATGGATCAGGCCGAAGCCGAGCGCGCCGACCGCGTCAAGCAGCCCGAGCAGCAGGAAGAAGCGGCCGATGAAGATTCGCGGCTCGAAATCCTGGACGACCCCGTCCGGATGTACATGAACCAGATGGGCAAGGTGCCGCTGCTCACCCGCGAACAGGAAGTCGAAATTTGCAAGAAGATCGAGGATGCCGAAGTGGAGATGAAAAACATCGTCTACAGCCTCGGCTTCACCGCCAAGGAGCACATTGCCATCGCCGAAAAGCTGCTCTCCGAGCCGCCGAAAGAGCGTTTTGACCGCGTGATCGTGGACAAGAAGATCGCGAATCGCGAAGGTCACCTGAAGGATTTGCGCAAGCTCATCAAGAAGGTTCACGAGCAGGACCAGGCGATTGATGAAAAGTATTTTACCTGGCAGAAGGCGCAGCAAAAAGGGCGCAAGGAAGCGGTCGAGCGCGAACTGAAGAAGCTCGGCGCCAAGCTGCTCGAATCGTTCACCAAGTTCTTTTACAAGCAGAAAGTCGTGGAAGAAATGATCATCGTGGCCGGCAACATCCACGAGAAATTTCAAGCGAGCCTGCGGCATTTGCAGGACTTGGAAACGCATCGGAACACGCCCGAGCGGCGCTCCGCCATCGAGCTGGAACAGCAGAAGCTCCAGACGCTCGAGCTGTTCGTGCGCATGCCGCGCGAAGCCTTTTACAAGGCGTTCTCCGCGCTGAAAGGCGCCGCCGACCGCGGCCTGAAGGCCAAGACCCACATGGCCGAGGCCAACCTCCGCCTCGTCGTTTCCGTCGCCAAGAAATACACCAACCGCGGCCAGTCCTTCCTCGATTTGATCCAGGAAGGCAACATCGGCTTGATGAAGGGCGTCGAAAAATTTGAGTATCGCCGCGGCTACAAGTTCTCGACCTATGCCATCTGGTGGATCCGCCAGGCCATCACGCGTTCCATCGCGGATCAGGCCCGCACGATCCGCATTCCGGTGCACATGATCGAAATCATGAACAAGCTCTGGCGCGCGCAGAAGCAGCTCACCCAGGAGCTCGGGCGCGAACCCACGCCCGAAGAACTCGCCGATGAAATGCACATGCCTGTGGCGCGCATCCACGCCCTGCTCAAGATGGCCCAGCAGCCCGTTTCGCTGCACGCCCCCGTCGGTGACGACGGCGATGTGAGTGTTGGCGATTTCATCGAGGACAAGTCCGCCGAAAACCCCTCCGACGTCACCAGCTACAGCCTGCTCCGGGAAAAACTGAGCGACGTGCTGACCACCCTCACCGACCGCGAGCGCAAGATCCTCGAAATGCGTTTCGGCCTGGCCGACGGCTATGAGCGCACGCTCGAAGAAATTGGCAAGATGTACAACGTCACCCGCGAACGCATTCGCCAGATCGAAGCGAAGGCGCTCCGCAAGTTGCGCCATCCCACGCGCGTCCGCCATCTGCAAGGCTTCCTCGAAGGTGCCGAGCAGGCGTAACCCCCGCTGACCAGTTTCAAAAACCGCCCGTGGCTTCGGCCGCGGGCGGTTTGTTTTATTGGGGGGACGACGGGGTAAATCGCGTGAACAGCGCCGGCCACCCCCGCGTCACCCACCGGCTTACGCGGTGATTTTTTCGTAGCGTTGTCCCACAAAATCCCAGTTGATGACCTGCAAAAATGCCGCCACATATTCTGGCCGGCGATTCTGATATTTCAGGTAATACGCGTGCTCCCAAACGTCAATGCCGAGCAGCGGTTGCTGGCCTTGGCTGAGCGGTGAATCCTGGTTGGCCGTCGCGACGATGCTCAATTTCTGCTGGCCGTCCAAAACCAGCCACGCCCACCCGCTGCCGAATTGGCCGAGTGCCGCCTTGGTGAACTGCTCCTGAAAAGCCGCCCGGCTGCCGAAGCGGGCGTCGATCGCCTGGGCGATTTTGCCGGCGGGTGCCCCGCCATCCCGTTTGAGCGTTTGCCAGAACAGCGAATGATTGTAGTGTCCGCCGCCCTGATTGCGCACCGCTGCGCGAATCTTTTCCGGCACCACATTCAGATCTTTGAGCAGGTCTTCAATGGACGATTTTCCCAGCTCAGGAAATTCCGCCACGGCCTTGTTAAGATTCGTCACGTAGGCGGCGTGATGCTTATCGTGATGAATCTCCATCGTGCGCGTATCAATGAAGGGTTCGAGCGCGTCGGGGGCGTAGGGCAGCGGCGGCAGGACGAATGGCCCGGTCGTGGCCCCGGCGGCGGGCGTGGTCGTGGTGGTTTGGGCCATCGCGCCGGGCACCATGGCCAGGGCCGCGCTGGCCAGCGCGGAAGTTTTAATCGCTTGGCGGCGGGTCATCATAATTTTCGGTGTTTTTTAAATGTCTCCGTTGGCGGTTTGGCGCCTGACGGGACGCTTTCACCGTAAACTACTAATTTCGATTCAGCAAGCTACTGTCGGTGACGTTCGGGTTCATGTCATGAAAGGGAGAAGTCTACGCCTCGAAAAGCGTCTGGCAGTCTTGGCGGTGGCCGACCCGCGCCCCTCCGTCTATTTCCACCGCGTTTTCTAAGATTCGCCGGCGGGGAATGCGCCCTGATCTCGTTTTTCCCTGCCTCCATCCCATTGCCCACAACCATCCCGCCGCCCCGGTGTATTACCCTCCAGATTGGAGAACAAAATATGAACCATGAAATAGCAAACATTCTGAACCCTTCGGCCGCCGGTCTGCATGTGCTGGTGGTCTACGACAACCTGGCTTCCGGCATCAAGGCGAAAGGTCTGTGTGACCGGCTGGCGCAACCGTTCAAACCCGCGCTGCCCTGGGCGCTCAGCTTCTGGAGCCTGTCCGCGCTGGCGCTCCCGTTGCTCGCGCGGGAGGCGGCCGACGAGGCCGCCCAAACCGACCTGCTCATTGTCGTGGTGGATGGCGATCTCGCCCTGCCGCCCGCTCTCAAAAGCTGGCTCAGCCGGAGTGCCCGGGGGTTGCGTACGCGCGCCGGGGCCCTCGTGGCGCAATTGCATGGCATTCTGAAAATGGATCAGGAAGCTTCTCCCGCCTATGCCTGTTTGAAGCACATCGCCGAGGATTCGGCTGTCGATTTCTTTGCTGAAGTGGTGGCCCCCGCCGACGACAAACTGTCGGCACCGGTTGCCTCCGTTTACCAGCGTTCGCACCTGCTCTCACTAGGGTTGGATGCCGCATTTGACCGCGCTCTGAAAATCATTTCCCCCCGGTTCAAACCGCTGGACCCAATCGCCACCGGCAGCGGTCTCCTGAACTTCTCCGGCGGGCCCGGGCACGCAGTTTAAACCCGGCCGATCCTCGGCTTCATCTCATTTTTCAGCGCCTCCGTCCCAAACCCACAACTAAAGCCAAATGCCGGTGTACCATAATCAAGGTTTGCCGGTTCTTCCATCATCCGCGCAACCCCCTACAAACATGAATGAACTGATTGAAAAACCATGGTCGGGCAATTTTGATCCGCCTGGCCCCCGCCAGCATGTGCCCCGGATCTTGTGCGCCGACGATGAACTGGCGATCTGCGACAGTTATGCCAAGGTGTTGACGCGCCATGGGTACAGCGTCGTGACCGTGCCCAACGGCAAACTGGCCTGGGATGCCCTCGATCACGAGCCGTTTGATTTATTGATCACCGACAATCAGATGCCGTGCCTTACCGGCGTTGAACTCGTGCTCAAGGTCCGCGGGCGCGGGCTCAATCTGCCCATCATTTGCGCCGCGTCAGAATTGGATTTCTTTCTGGCCCCGGCGAACCGCTGGTTGGAGGTGGATCGGGTGCTGCAAAAGCCATTCAGCCTGAATGTCCTGATCTCCATTGTCGGGCGGGTTCTGCGCCGGCACGCTTGAACCAGCCATGCCCGCTCATTATTCCCAGTCCAACCGGTTCGTGAAACCTGGTAACCTTGCGGTCCAGCGCCTTGGAAAATGGCTGCTGGTTCCGGGCGTGCTGGCCGGAACCGTCTGGCTCCTGGCCGGTGCTTTCATTCCATCTGGACCGGTCGCGCCCGCCGCTCCGACCGATGTGGGGGCACCCGTGGCCCCGCCGTCAGAATTATTTTCACCCCCGCCGCACTACCCGGCCAATCCGCAATTTCTCGCCGCTGCCCCCGGGCCGGCCGCCCGTGCTGTCCTGACCGGACGGTATTTTGTTTTGTGACCGGGCCGAACGAATTAAGCCTATAATATGAAAAGTACTATCACGTGTTTCTGTCGCCTCATCCTGCTTGGCGCGATGCTGTCTGCCAACGCCCTGTTGGCGCAAGGGACGGCATTTTCTTATCAGGGAAAACTGGCGGATAATGGCAGCCCGGCCGGTGGCAACTATGACCTGACCTTCGCGATTTTTGATGCGGCCAGCAATGGCAGCCAGCAGGGCACCACCCTCATCAGCGCGCCGACCGGCGTCACCAACGGTCTGTTCATGGTGACCCTGGATTTTGGCTCCGGTGTTTTTCCCGGGGCGCAACGCTGGCTCGAGGTTGGCGTCCGTCCTAATGGCAGCACCGGCGCTTACGCGATCTTGAGTCCGCGGCAGGAAATTACCGCTACGCCTTACGCCATCACTGCGGCCAGTGCGACGACGGCCGTCAGTGTTTCGGGCACCATCAGTGGCAGCCAGATTCAAAGTGGCACCGTCACCAGCAGCCAGTTGGCGTCCGGGTCGGCGGCCGCGAACCTGGCCGCTTCCGGCCAAAGCGGCGTGGCGTCGGGCGGCATTGTGCTCTCCTCGGATGCCCACGCCACGAACCTGCTCAATAATGGCTATGCCAAAATTGGCCAGACGGCCGTGGGCGAACTTTGGCAAAGCCTTGGCCTGGCGGTGGCGCCCACGCCGCGTTACTACCAGACCGCCGTCTGGACCGGCAACATGTGGATCATCTGGGGCGGCTACGATGGCACCAATTATCTGAACACCGGGCGGATGTATAATTCCACCCTCAACATCTGGTCTGCCATCACCCCTTACGGTGCGCCCGTGGCCCGCACCCGGCACACGGCCGTCTGGACCGGAACGGAAATGATCATTTGGGGCGGGCAAAACGGCACGGATCAACTCAACGATGGCGCCCGTTATAATCCGGCCACTGACACCTGGACCAGCTTGTCGACCGCCAATGCGCCGGTGGCGCGGCAGAACCACACCGCCATCTGGACCGGCACCAATATGATTATCTGGGGCGGTTACGATGGCAGCAGCCGGCTCAAGACCGGTGCCCGCTACAATCCCGTGCTGGATCAATGGACCGCGATCGCCACCAATAACGCCCCCTCCGTCCGCGAAAATCACACAGCGGTTTGGAACGGCACCGACATGATCGTCTGGGGTGGTTACAGCGGCAGCAGCCGCCTCAATACCGGCGCCCGCTATAATCCCGCCGCCGATACTTGGACCGCCATCCTCACCAACACCGCCTTCCCCGCCCGGGAAAACCACACGGCCGTGTGGACAGGCAGCAAAATGATCATCTGGGGCGGCAGCGCCGGCACCACCCGGTATAACACCGGCGCCAGCTACGACTTGGCCAGTGACAGTTGGACGGCGATTTTCACCAACACCACCCTGGTCGCCCGCGAACTTCACGCCGCCGTCTGGACGGGCGGCAAAATGGTTGTCTGGGGCGGCAGCGCCGACACCGCCGTCTATAACAATGGCGGCGCTTATGATCCGGCGGCGGACAGTTGGACGGCGATGGCCACCAACAATTCCCCCACTGCGCGCTATCTGCACAGCCTGGTCTGGACCGGCAGCCGCGTGCTGGTCTGGGGCGGTTATGACGGCAGTTACGGACTGGATGGCGGCGGCATTTACGATGTGACCAACAAGGTCTGGAGCATGCTGGCGTATTCCGCCCCCGGTCCGCGCAACTCGCAGGTTTCGGTCTGGACCGGCACCAACCTGCTCATTTGGGGCGGCATTAACAGCGGCGTTGCCTTGAGCAACGGCGCCTCTTATAACCTGGCCTCCGACACTTGGACGCCCATGTCCATCTGGACCAATGCCTATTCCACCAACGCGCTCGCCACCAACGCGCCCACCGCCCGCTACGGCCACACCGCCGTTTGGAGTGGCACCGAAATGATCATCTGGGGCGGCTACAACGGCAGCAGCTATTTGAACAACGGCGCGCGCTACGATCCCGCCCGCGATAGCTGGAGCCGGATCTCGACGACCAATGCGCCCGCCACGCGGGCATATCATACTGCCATCTGGACCGGCAGCGAGATGCTCATTTGGGGCGGCTATAACGGCAGCTTTTTAAGTACCGGCGCCCGCTACAATCCCGCCACCGACACCTGGCTCACCATCACCAACACCAGCGCCCCGGCGGCCCGGGATTATCACAGCGCAATTTGGACCGGCAAGGAAATGATCATTTGGGGCGGCAACAACAGCAGCAGTTATTTGAACACCGGTGCGCGTTACAATCTGGCGTCCAACACCTGGACCGCCATTTTCACCACCGGCGCCCCGGCCGCGCGCTCCGTCCATTCCGCCATCTGGACCGCGAGTGAGATGATCGTCTGGGGCGGCTACAATGGAACCGCGTTGACTACCGGCGGACGGTACAATCCTTCCGCCGACTCCTGGTCCGAGGTGAATACCAACAGCGCCCCCGCCGCCCGCTACTATCACTCCGCCTTTTGGACCGGCAGCCAGATGCTCGTCTGGGGCGGGGAGCAGGCCACCAACACCTTTTTCAATGATGGCGGCAGTTACAATCCCATTGCCAATTCCTGGCAGTCCCTGACCACCAGCGGCGCGCCGGCGCAGCGGGCGCTGCATTCAGCCGTTTGGACCGGCACGGAAATGCTCATCTGGGGGGGTGGCAACTACAGCGTCAATTTCAACGACACCGCCGCTTACACCCTCCCCCAAATCATGTATCTCTATGAGCATCTGTGAGACCCGGGAGAATGCGGTATTGCTCCCGATGAAATCCTCTTGTCGGCGGCAGCTGGCTTTGGCACTCGCCGCCTTGCTGGTGGCGACCGGTGCCTCGGCGCAAAGCTGGGCCGTTGCTTGGCATGCCATCTCCGGCGGCGGGGGAACCAGCACCGGCGGCGACTTTGCCCTCAGCGGCTCCATCGGCCAGCCCGCCGCCGACGGCGCGCCGATGACCGGCGGCAATTATTCCCTCACGGCCGGATTTTGGGCGCTCTATGCCGTGCAAACCGCGGGCGCCCCGTGGCTCTCCATTTCTCGCATCAATAATAACGTGGTGGTTTCCTGGGCCTCCGGCTCCACCAACTGGCTGCTTCAGCAAAACACCGGCCTTGGCAGTTCCAATTGGCTGGCCCTCCCTGATCCCGTCATCACCAACGGCACCTCGCAATACTTCCTCACGAACCCGCCGGCCGGCAACCGGTTTTACCGCCTGTTGTATCTCCCGGCACAATAATCATCCGGCAGGGCCATGCCGGAGGCGGGGTCGGGGCGGGGAGCATCTCCATGCTGGTTCTGAGCCGCCGCCTCACTTCCCCTCTGGTTGCTGGCCTGGCTTGACCCCTTGTTGGTCAGGCTGGGCGGAACTGTTGAATTCCACCAACTGGCGGCCGTCTTGCGCGGCCAGCAGGCGGGCGTGAAATTGTTTTTCATCCGCCGTGACCAGCATCACCGAGCCTTCCCGCAGGCTCGGTCCGCCGCCGATGAGCACCGGAAACGGCGCGATATAGGAATAGCTTTTGCGCTGCTGCGGATCCTGCTGGTCCGGATAATGGCCGTCGAAGTGGATCGTGTACGTTTTACCCGCCGGAATGAGCTTCCAGTCATGGTCGTGCCCGCTGAGTTCCACCGTGATGCGGGCATCTTTCAGGATGGGTTCCCACATTTGGCGGCAGGGTTCGGAGTTCCAAATGTTGTCATTGTACAGCGGCATGTGCGTCAGCACCACGCGCCACGCGGCATTCGTGTCCGGGCTGCCGGCCAGTTGCTGTTGCAACCAGGCCGCCTGCCGCTGGCGGATGGGCTGGAACAACTCGTACCGTTTGATGAAATCATCCCCGCCATCCAAGCCCAGAAACCACACGGGCCCGGCGCGCAAAGGGAAATACCAATTCTGGTCGGCGTGGGCGGCCGAAGCTTCGAGGCTCGGCAGGTCAAACAGCAGCGCCATTTTGTCCGCAAACCCGCCGATGGTTTCATGATTGCCCCGCACCAGAATCATGGGCTTCTCCGGCGCATCCAGCAGCCGGACGTATGCTTCCAAGGTGCGAAACACCTCCTCGGCTTGATCCTTCGGGTCGGGATTCGTCCACATGTCGCCCAACAACAGCGAGAACTCATAGTCCGCCGGTTGCACGTGGCGCATCAGGGCCGCCAGCGTGTCGGTGTGATTGTGAACATCGTTGAACGCGGCGAACCGGACCGTTTTTGCCGCCGGATTCAGCGCGCGGAAGGAATAAAACGGCGTCTGTTCCGCCTGTCCCGCCAATTGGTAGCGCACATGATATTGGTATTCCGCTCCGGCTGAAAGCCGGGTCAGCCGCGTTTTCCAAATCGTCCAGGGTGTGCCGGGAACCGGCGTTCCGCTGGCCGTGGTCTCGGTCGCCGCCGCTGCGCCCGCCGGATGCCAGGCCACCGTCACGCGTTCCGCACCCTGCGCCAAAAAACAAATCGTCATGCCGTCCGCCGTGGGATTCTGCAAGTAAGGCAATAATACCGGCGGCAAGGGGAGTTGCGCCGCGCCCACCGTGGCGGCGGATAGAAACAGCCCTCCCGCCAGCAGCCCAACCGCCATGGCGATGAACCAATTTCCGGCCAAACGAATGAAGTTGAATGACATCTGCATGCCCGCAGTATCGCCCAGCCGGTGGAAGTGATTCAAGTGGTTTGCGGTCATATAATGCCAGGTGCGTGGCCTGGATTACCCCCGGAGCGCGCCCGTCCTCGGGCGCAGCAACGTTCGAGCCAGGAGCCGCTTACGATTTGCCCGGCGATTGTGCCAAGACTCATTGCTGCGCCCGCGAACGACCATGCTTCGGCTCGGTAATTTACCCCGCCGTCCTCCCAGTAAAGGTCCGTATGCTGGTTGATTCAGAACCTGGAATCGGCCCCGCGAGCGCGCCCGTCTGCGGGGGCAGCAACGTTCGAGCCAGCAGCCGCTTACGATTTACCCGGCGATTGTGCCAGGACTCATTGCTGCGCCCGCGGACGACCGTGCTTCGGCTCGGTAGTTTATCCCGCCGTCCTTCCAGTAAATATATGTACGGTGGAGCTCCTTAAAACCAGGACGCGGGCAGGGGAAGGCGGAATTGTGATTGATTTCAAAGGCGGGTTTTCTATTTTCAAAGCCTGAAACACGCGTCCCCAATTCGCTGATTGATCCACCACCCCATGAGCGTTGCCACCCCCAAACTTTCCCTGGCCATGATTGCCCGGAATGAGGCCCGCTGCCTGGCCCGCTGCCTCCAGAGCATTCGCGGCGTGGCCGATGAAATCATCGTCACCGATACCGGCTCCAGTGATGACACCGTCAAAATCGCCCAAAAATTTGGCGCCCGGGTCGCGCACTTCGACTGGATCGATGACTTCGCCGCCGCCCGCAACCACGCGCTCGCGCAGGCCACGGGCGACTGGGTCTTGGTGCTCGACGCCGATGAACACGCCAGCGAAGCGCTCGCCAAAGCCATCCGTACGTTTATCCAGGGGCCGCCGCAGATCGGGCGGCTCAAGATCGTCAGCGATTTCAACCACAACGGCCAGTTGCAGCGTTCCAGCACGTTTGTTTCCCGCCTGTTTCCGCGCGGGGCGAAGTTTGCAGGGCGCATTCACGAGCAGATTGCCTCCTCCTTGCCGCGGGTGAATGTGCCGGGCGAACTCTGGCACGACGGTTATCTCGAAACCAAAAAATCCGCGCGCAATGTGACAATGCTCTCCGCCGAAATCGCCCGCGATCCCCGGAGCGCCTATCTCCATTTCCAACTCGCGCTGGAATACACCTCGCTCGGCCAGACGCAAAACGCCTTCACCAGCCTCCAGCAGGCCCGCGCGTTGATGCAGCCCTCCGACCCGTTCGCCCCGAACGTGATCGTCGATTTTCTCTATGCCGCCATGGCGTTGCAGCAGTTCGATGCCGGTCTGGAAGTCATCCGCGCCGCGGAAATTTCCCTCGCCGATTTCCCCGATTTTCACCACGTCTGCGGGCTGTTCTACATGAAATACGTCGGCAGCAACCCGGCCAAAAACATTGGCGACCTCCCCAAGATCGAACAGAGTTTTAAGCGGAGCCTGGCGTTGGGCGAGACCGACAAATACAAAAGCGTGCACGGCTCCGGCAGCTTTCTGGCTAGTTACAACCTCGGCGTGTTCTACCACGCCTTTGGTGAAAATGCCCGCGCCCGGACCTGTTTTGAAACCGCAGCCAAACAGGGTTACGCCCCCGCCGCCGCGTTGTTGAAGAAAATTTAGCACACTGCCGGAAGTGTTGGAACCTCGTCCTGGTTTGACCTGATTTCAGTAAAATAACCGCCGTGTCAGCCACGAAGAATTTAGATCGCCGAAATGCCGCAACGAATGCCAAAGCCACATTCCATTGTTCCTTTGAAATCATGCCTGCGTAAAATAATCACGCGTTTTTCTGATCTAATCACATACGTTAGATGTTGTGAATTTTTTAGCGGTGGGAACTTTTCTGTTGACAACCAATCGGCCATGGGTTTATAAAAGCTACGTTACTTACAATACATTGTGCTGGAATGGGTTTGGATCAAAGGCGCGGGGAACTGGATTATATCTCTATGGCGGCAATTTTTGGTCAATTTGGGTGAATGTTCGATAAACAAATCATGACGAGGCCTTGGTCTGTCCTCATCCGGCCCGTTCTTTGGCGCAAGAATTTTTCGGGAATTATCTTAACTGGCTGGAGGAGAATTCCGACAACCGGCTTCCAGATGGAATAACGAACAAAGTAAGCGTCAGGCAAGACTCCTATATTTTGGTCGGCCAAACAAAAAACCAACAATGAAAAACATAACACAAATCAGTATACACAAACGCCCGCTGCTAAGGCGCCTGGTGACAACGCAGATTTGCCTCTATGGCTTGCTGTTTGCCAGCCTCTGCCTGACAAAAAGCGCCTTCGCAGAGGACATTCCTATTGTATTCAACAATATTGAGGAGTTACAGGCATATGATCCCAGCACATTCCCAAAAACCAACGTCACTTGGGTGGCCGCTTTGGTGCTCGGATATTATACTCCTGGCGATCGTGGCGGCGGCACATTTCAGTGGCAACCCGATGCAACCTTTACGGCGGATGGCGGTCGTTATTTAACCTCTTTAAATCCAAACTCACCGCCAGGACGGTGGGTGCGCATACTCAATGGGGAAGTTGCCAACGTAAGAATGTGGGGGGCAAAAGGAGGCGCGGAAAATGGGATGCAATCTGCACCTGACGACACGGTTGCAATCCAGAATGCTGTGAGCGCCTGTGTGATGCCGTGGACGCAGGAATTGCTATTCCCATCAGGATTTTACAAGGTAACTGATACCATCGTCTTTTTCCATTGGATACATATTCGTGGTGAAAATCCTTGGATCTCGAAAGTAATAATGCAAGAAGGGATAAATAAGGATATTTTTTGCTCCGACAATGCGTATTATGCCGTGAATGGAGGTGGAAGGGTTGATTGTGATCATGGGCTAATATTTGAAAATTTAGGTGTCCAATTTGAAGTCAACAGGGCCATTCAGGACGAAAATCGCAACGTTAGCAATGCTTGCATTGCGATTGCTAATCCGGGAGAAGCCATGGAAATGCGGAATTTGTGCTTGTGGTATGGCGGGTATGGCATCCGCTGCTATGGCGGCGGAGCACCTGGCTTGAAGGCGAGAAATGTAAATGTTGGCTTTAACGCAATCGCAGGCATTAGCCAGGAGCCGTTACCAGGTCACGATAGTGACGATGGTGCCAACATGACACTAATCGGAATCAGCGGAGACTATGTCTGGACGAGTCATGCTGACACAGCCGCTCTGATACGTTTCTCTCATTGCAAGCCTACCGTAACTATTCAAGACTTCAAAGCAGAAGGTTCATGGGGTGGAGGCGTCGTCCAGTTTGATTCTTGCGGACCACTGGCATCGGCCAGGATTGAAGGGGGATCATACAATACCGGCCTTTATCCCAATCTTACAAATGTACCTGCCGATTTGGTTGTGATCAAAGGCGACGCCCCTTTTCTTAGCATTCATAGCCCAAAACTCTATGGTGTGCGTTATCTTATACGTGATGAAGCAACAGGACGCAATGTGGAAACTGATTGCAATATTTCTGGAAACTATCAAATGGCCACCCCGCTTCCGATTCATTATTACTCGGCTACTGGAGGAGGCATTGCACCCAGCATCTCCCGACTGGTGGTTGGTCAGACGGCCCTTTCTTACTTATATGCAACAAATGTTGGATGGTATCGTGTGATGCATAATAAGGGGAGAAATTTGTCGGCAAGGTTATCGATCAGCAACATCAAGGATACGTCCTACGAGATGCAAATTGATGCCTCGCGGTATATAGTGCCTCCGTATGGAACGTGGATTAATGTGACGCGCGCGCCTCATATTTCAGCGGGGCCTGCCGTAATCACTAAAGCGCGCGTCTATGCCTATTGGGATAATAACGACACGGTCCAGAATGTTGATGTTTATGTGGAGAATCCCATCCCCCTCGCGGGCCTTTTTCCACATGAACAACGCATTGCCTTCGCGGTAGATATTAATGGCGCAGAGCGTTCTGACAGCCACGACGTGAATCTTATGGGGCAAATTTTACCAGTCCCCGCTGAGCTGCCCGCCGGCGCTGAGAATTATCAAATGACCGTGAGTACATACAGAACTGATGACTCCTCGAGTGGTGGTAGCGGCGGCGCTGTAAACCTGGCCACCGCCACAGGGAATTTGCCAGTTGCCAATCTGAACGGCGGAACCGGAGCCTCCAGCGCCACCTACTGGCGTGGCGATGGCGTGTGGTCCCAGGTCAATCTCCAGAGTGGGGTCACCGGCATTTTGCCGCTCGCCAATCTCGGTGTGATCGACCCGGCCCACGGCGGCCTGGGGTTAAATGCGTCCGCGTGGACTGCCGGGTTGGTTCCTTACACCACAGCCACCGGCACGTTTGGTTCAGCCCCCATCAGTTCATTTGTGACGAACAATGCCACGGGGGTAACCTTGACCGGCACGTTTAATGGCAACGGTTCCGGGCTGACCAATTTGGCGGTCCCGAATTACAAAACCAATTGTTTGACTTCGATAACGTTAGAAAACATGAAGTCAGCTTGGTCAGGTGGGGCGGCAAATGAATTAACATTTTCACGAACTCCTAATATTGATTTTTATGCCTACCAGTATCCCACCGGAGCTTATTCGGTCGTTTATTTCCATCTTAACCCGGAACAGATCGGAAATTGGACCAATATTGCAGTGACCGCCACGGTGCTTACCACCAATGGGTTTGCTGCTGGTAATTTCTGGATCCAACATAATTCAATGCTGAATGACGGAACTCGGTTCTCCCCGCCTAATCCACGCATTTGGCCGGTTTTCCCCGCCGGTACGAATGTGACGCAAATCGCCATGCGTTACAGCATTTCGCCGCTGGCGACCAATGCGCCTGTTAACATGACTTGGGGCACTGAATCGCAACCTTTGGGTGGTAATATGTGGTTGCTAGGTATAAAGGTTGAAGCCTATTAAATCGTCGCAATTTGCTGAATTGCTAATTTCACAGAATTGACGGTGGTTAGACATCAAGCCACGGAAGTTTGCTTCCGTGGCTTGCTTTTTTATAAAACGACATTGTTTTGGTGGCGCAACACGAAACCACTTTTGACCGGCCCGAAGTACAGATGTTGGAGTCGCGAGAGTTCCCTGCTCTGATGCCAATTATCCTCCTGTCAATAGGCCGGGAAATTGCCCTGTTCAAGACTTAAGCCTCCACCTGGTATTCGGCAAGACGCCTTTCGGCTTCGGCCGATTTTGTTGTTGATAGCGTCCAGATTGGATGGAAGGTTTTTGTAGGGTTGGAATGTTTGTAAAAATCCGGTAGCCACGTTGAGCAAAGATGTTTCAGTTTTGGCAAAGCTTTGGCGAAGGAACATCCCCCCCCCGCCTGCCTGCGTCATGGAACTGCCGACGTCCTCGTCGGCTTAACGTATGGTCAAGCTGGACTGACCGAAAATCACAAACCATCTCCCGCGTACCGCCGGCCCGGCCCCCGCGTTCCCAAACGCTTTGCTTTCATCGGGCTAGCAACGCCGTGCA
>Ga0302322_100000045_pt1 | contig 67332 bp, 55 predicted proteins | sample Fen_T0_2_FD_203757 | JGI IMG/M metagenome (GOLD analysis project Ga0302322, IMG submission 203757) | Peat permafrost microbial communities from Stordalen Mire near Abisko, Sweden - Fen_T0_2 | ecosystem: Environmental > Terrestrial > Soil > Wetlands > Permafrost | place: Sweden: Abisko...
GCCACACAGGTGCCGCTGGCGGCGGTCAGGCTGACATACGCCGCGTTGGTGGGATTCAGCGCTACGGTGGCGAGGTCGTGCCACTGGTCGCCGCCGGTGGTTTGATCGAGGTTGGTGGCGGCCACGGGGACGCCGTTCGCCACAATCTGGAAGGTGGCCGAGGTGGTCCAATTGCTGGCGGCGGGCGCGGCGGGCCACCAGACGGAGAGCGTGTAGGTGTCGGCGGCGGTAATGGGTAGTTGCCAGCGGGCTTCGCCCGTGGCTCCGGCGCGTTGCTGCAAGGAGCCGGCCCAACTGTGATAAAACGGGCCGGCCGCCTGCCACAAGCCGCTGTCGTAAACCGCATTCGTCCACGTGCCAGTGGTGGAAAACGCCGGGTCCAGATCGTCAATGATGGTTTCGTACAACGGCGCCTGGCTGCCGGTCAACCGGTGGAAACCGGTGCCGAGGGCCACTTCATTGGTGGTGTTCATGGCGTTCAGCAACACGATGCCGTAATTGAAATCGCGCCGGTAGACCGAGGGCGGACTGGGCTGCAACCGAACGTCATCGAGCCAGACGGTGCCGTTGGTGGCGCCGAGGAAGAATTGGAGCCGGGCATCGGTGACGGTCGCGTTGGCGGTGAAGGTCACGGTGTAGGGCAGCCAGTTGGTGGTGATGGACACGTGCTGGGACAGTCCATAATTGCGCCAGTCGGCGCTGCCTTTCTGGGAACTGAGGGTGAGGGAACGCGCGGCGCTGCCGCGGGCCCGGAAGGTCACGTCATAACTCACGCCCTGGACCAGCGAGCGGTTGTATTGCGCGAATTCAATCTGCCAGTCGGAGCCCGTGGTTTGGGTGACGTTGATGCGGGCGCAGTTGGTGCCGGCGGCGGCGTTGCCGGTTTCCGTCTGCACGGTGGCGGCAAAGCCGGTATTGGCCCAGAAATTCCAGGTGCCGGCCAGCGGACTTTCAAAGCTGCCGTTGCTCACGAGATTGGTCGCGGGCGGACCGGCAAAGGCCACGAGCCGGGCGGGGCCGAGCGGATAGCCGAGGTTGAAATCCAGTTCGTCATACCACCAGTCGTTGCCGTGCCAGGTATCGCCGAATTCATGGGCGAAGTAGCCGTCGTTCAACAACGTGAGGGCGAGGCCGAAGCGGACGTAAGGATAATAGGTGCGCGCAAATTCCAGCGTGCTGGCCGGGATTTTTGCCCACGGCGAATAATCGTAGCCGTAGCCGATTTGCGCCATGGGCGACGATTCGATCATGGTGGCGGCCGGGGGCACGGCCTGGCTCAGCCAGTCGTTGTAGCGGGTGAACAGGGAGGCAAAGGACAGGCGTTTTTCCAGGACATCCGCCGTGGAGAAGCCGACGCTGATGCCGTTGAAGAGGCTGGCAATGCCGGGCTCATAAATATCCATCGCGTGGCCGCTCACGATGGCGTTGGGCATAAGCTGGCGGAAGGTTTGCAGTTCGCGGAAAACGCCGGCCTTCCACGCGGCATCGAGTGTGGCGGCATCATCGGCGACGCCATCTTCATTCGCATCCAGGAGCATCGGGTTGCCGTAGATGTCGTGGTTCTGCCACGATTGCGTGGTCATGACGTTGTCAAAGAAAACGCCGTCCACCATCAGGCCCGCGTCCAGCACGGTCTGGTAGGCGAACCGTGCCTGGTAATCCGCCACGTAGGGCTTGGTGAGATTCAGCCGGTACGATCCGGGCCACGTTTCCACGCGGGTGCCGTGGATGTCTTTTAGATAATAATCGTCGGGCAAGCCGCCGTTCTCGACGGCATTGATGGAAGTGAGGATGCGCAATTGCGGATTAAGCTGACGCAAGGTTTTCGCCTGTTCGGCACTGGGCGAAGCACCCAGCCAGAGATCCACCCTGGCCATGTACGGCAGCCCCTTGGGCAGCCAGTCGTACCAGCCCCACAAGTTGCCCTTGCGCGGGTAGGCGGGGCGGGCCTCGGACAACGCGCGATATTGCAGATGCAAGAGGTAATCCGGCTGGGCGGCACAACGCACATAAACATCGTTCATGACATTGGGATCAGGGTTGAGGCCGGTGATGGTGGTCTGGTGCTGCGTGGAACCCGCCCCGGCCGCGAACGCCGTCATTTGGGCGAACGGCAGCGGCTGGCCCACGGCGAACGCGCAACTCGTATTCAGCGCGGTGCCAACGGTGAGCGCCACGCTCGCGGCCCCCGGCGGCAGCAACGTGCTGGGCGGCTGGGCGTTCGTGATGGGAATGCCGCTCCAAAGCAGGACGGAACTCTGGCAAACCGCGCCCGTCTGCGTCAGGGTTGCGGGGGTAAACTCGAAGACGAGCGACGTGCCCGGCGTTACCTTGGCGGCGGGCAGCCACACTTCGTTTGGCTGCGCGGCCGTGAGCCGTTTCGCGCGCGCGGTGATTTCGGCGGCATCGGCCACGCGGCGGGAAATGCGCAATTCATCCAGCCAGTAAGACGCCAGGCTGCCGCTCAAATTCCCGCCCACGGCGAACACGTTGCCCGTGCTGGCAGGCGGATAATAATGTCCTTCGTTGTTGGCCGCCGCGAGCACGCCATCCACATAAAACCGCATGAAGCTCTCCGCCGCCGAGTAGGTGAACGCCAGGTGGTGCCACTCGCCGGCTTTCCAGGCGGACATGTCACCATGCGAGCCATAGGCGCTTTCCCATTGGCCGCCCACCGTGCCGCCGACATACAGAATATGGCTGCTTTTGCTCTGGGCAATCTGGAGGTAATCCCCGTTTGGCGCGCTGTAATAAAACAGAATATGATCCTGCGAGGTGTAGCTCGCGTTGGTGCCATCCGCTCGTGCGGCCACCCAGAATTCAATCGTGCCCTGATCCCAGTGCAGATTGTTGGTGCAGGCAAATTTCAGGCCGCCCGGCGCGGACAAAGCCAGACTGCCGCCCCACTTGCCGCCCGCGTAGGCCAGATTGACGGCGGAAGCGGGGATTTCACCATTGGCGCCCAGCGCGGAATTATCGAAGTGCAGCAACAAATCTTCCGCGACTTGGCCGGAGGTCACGGCTACTCCGTTGGTCAGCCAGCGAAAATAACTGCCGGCCTCCGCTTCGCCGCTGGTGCTGGCAAACCCGGAACTGCCGATGAAATAAGCATCATCTGCGGTTTGCGCAATGGCCGCGCCGGTGCACGTGGGCGGCGCGGCCATGGCCGGCTGGCAGGCCAGGCACAAGCTCACTCCCAAGAGGTAAAAAAGTCGGGTCATAGATAGCATGAGTGGCGTCGCGCCAGCAACCAGCTTAGGCCGGAGGCGTGCGCGGGCTCCAGTAGAATGTATGCTGAGACGAAGTGCGCCCGAGCCAGGCTCGCTCCAGTCCAGGGGGGACAAGGAGAAATTCCGGCGGGGGATTCGGCCCTCGGATGGACAATGCTGACATCCCACGAGGTTGGGCAATGATGGCTTTTGCATTATTTGTTGCCTAATAATCTTTGACAGAAATTCGCCCGTCCGCTTTCATAACCTCATGGCAGCAGCGGGGCTAGAGAAATTTTCCGTACCCCCGGGGCGCGCCGGTACCGCTTGGTCAACAGATACTCCCAGACTACATTACACGCATGACTAAAATTGGTGCCAGAGCACTGAAGGAATGGCGCAAAGCTGCGGGAGATTTAGGCTTTCAGCTGACTGCTCCCTACATTGCGACTTCCCGGACTGGTGAGCGTTTTGAGACAGAAGGGCTTGTGCATCAGTTTGGCGGGCGTATTGGGACGCTGATTTCAGTTGATCCAGAAGCCGATGTTTATCCTGATGTCGGCGAGGGTTATGGCATTTCGTATTTAAGCTGCTCAAAGTATGACCGAGCTGATTGGATTGAGATATTAGACGACTGGGGATTTTGGGGCGATCCGTCATTGGCACCTTTTTGGTATGCGCCCGGACCAGCTTGTCATCTGTATTTTGCCAAAGACTGAGCAAGCCGCTTGGCCAGCGTGGTGGTGGGATTTCTTCGTTGCCGGGTATAACCCGAAAACGCAATTGAAACAGCGGCTGCGCGGATAACAAACGCGGATACACTGGAACAAAACGGCCCAGCCGTCCCGGCCAGGACTGGTTTTGCTTCTGCATCGTGTTCCTGCTTTGAAACGCCGGGCTTATTGCCGGGGCGTCCCCGTGGGACTAGCCGGGGGCCACCGGTGGGTGCAGGTCATGGTGCAGGTCGTGAAGCTCTGGGAAGGTGTCGGCCGAGCTGACGAATTCTGCGCTTGCGGTTAGCCGCCGCGTTCTGATAGCTTAACCGCCGCATGAGGTTGTGCCACGTTCCACCAGCCGGCTGGTGGTGAAGGTAAAGTGCTTTGTAGCAGCCGATTGCGAATGCACAATGACCGTAAGTGCGCTAGTTAGTTGCCTCGGTAGCTCAATGGTAGAGCAGTTGACTCTTAATCAATTGGTTTGCAGTTCAAGTCTGCACCGGGGCACCAATTTAAATCCCGCTTAAACGCAACAGTTTAAGCGGGTTTTTTTGTTTAAAAAACGCCTGTTTTTTGGGCAAAAAATGGATTTGTGCTTCGATTCGTGCTGCGCCCTTTAAAAAGAAACGATAACGCTGGTCTGGATCGTGCCCCCCCATTAACTGACAAGTGTTTAAGCGCCATCCCCCCGCGTGTCGGTAAACCCCCCGTTCAATCGTTCCGACCGATTGTCTGCCCGGACCAATCCCTACGCGTGTAGGGAAAATCGTCTCGTCGCCCCAGCGCCGGCCGGGTATCGCGGACCATCCCCACGCGTGTGGGGAATCCGAGCAGCGTTGGATCAGGAAGATTTGGGGATCGAGCACCCCGGGCGCTATTAGCGTTTTATGACCACCGGCCCGGATTCCGACTCGTCCGCGCCGGTAAAAGTGAAGCCTCCAATTCTTTAGGAAAACGAACACAATCAAACCCTCGTCACCGTCCTGGGAAAAGCTCTCCAGCGCGCTGAAAATCGCTTTGCCCTGTCTGCGGGCTGCGCCGCCAAAACAGCCAACGGTGCGCTGCGCGCCAAGCAGGAGCGACTCCTGATGATCTTGGCTGCGCAGGTTCCCGCGCCAACCGCCTCGACTTCCCTTCCAAAAGCGAACAGTTAATCACCGAGGTTCTTGCCGGGGTGAGCAGAAAAATTTCCGTCACGAGAGGTTTTGAGTTACGCGGGGAGCCCACTGAGTGCGATACCCGGCCGAAATGCCCCTCCTCGACGACAGGCCGCCCCCGGTCAACCATCCCTAATAGGCATCGACAAGTGAGCAGCAAACGGTCAGGTGAGGATTGGCGTAAAAAAGGCGCCGACAAGCCACCTGTGCACTTCTGCCCCCGGCAGTGATCAATCAAACCATCTCCGTGGATCATTAACCACCGACTTGGCCGTAGGCCAACGCCACATCACCATTGGAAACTCCAACTATAGCGGCAGGCCTTGCTGCACCAATGACGTCTTGATCCGTTCGACTTCGTCTGGCTTGGACGGTTGGCCTTGTTCCTGGGCTTCCGGGGCTTGTGGTCGCATCGCGTAGGGCAGCCACGGGGCAATGTAGTGGATATTTGACCAGGCAGCCCAGCATTCCAAAGATATGGAATTCCCATGAATGACCCGCGTGGGAATACCCCAGAGGGTAGTGTTGATGAAAGTCATGTCGCAGGCGGTGCGGCTGATGTCGATTGCCGTCACACGCAGCCGGCGCCGGACTTCCGGCGGGCAGGCTTGGCCAGGGACAGGATCATGGCCCCTGCGACGCAGGCCGGTTCACAGACGGTGATAGGCCAGTCTTCTGGAAGTGAAGCCAAATCCCCCGCCATCATCTTGGCCACGAGATCTCAAATGGTCTTCGGGGTGTGAAATTCACCACCCCGCTGCTGACCTTTCGGCGATAGGGCAAACTCTATGTAGTAACCGCCCAACACATCTTCAAACGGCCTTGATTCCATTTCCAAGATCAAGGTGCCGAGCGCTTTGCTCAATAATTCCAGATCGGATTTTTCCCAGTGCTTTGCCTCTTCAAGGTATTCGGCTTCGCGAGTCTGGGCAGCAAGCGTGCAGGCGGCGAGGCGAACAAAAGCATTGAAGATGCGATGAAGGTCGTGCTGGCGGGAAAGACTGCCGAGGAGCTTGCGGAAGTCGGTAGGTTCTGATTTTTGAGCATTCATGGCCGGTAATTTCTGAATGCCGTTAAAAGTCCGGGGCTGTTATGTGGTTCCACCCCAGTGAATAAATTTTAAGTAGCCCCCGGCCCAAAATGCGGAGCGCGTTGAATCTGAAATCCCCAAAAAGCCCTGATAAATCCATGGCAGGCTATCAAATAAAAACTATAACCAGAGTCAACACCGTCCCAGTGGTGCATGGATATCGAGAGAACGAACTGGAATGCCGAAGGAATTGGCGTCTCGCCGGCAAAATGGGTTTAAGGATTTTGATTTTTTATTGGTGAAATCTTTGTTTATCTCTCAACCCTCAAACCCATGGGACTCCTGTGAATCCCCAAATTCATCCAGAGAAGAATAGACGCGTTGGGAATAGGTTCCGTGACAAGCAAGCAACGCGTACGCGGCCAAAAAAGCACCAGCAAGAACTCAACCAACAGCCTGCCGAATGGCCTTTTTTATTGTCCTTGGCATGGGCGTTGTAACTTTTTTTAGCACCTCAACGTCATTAAACGTCAAGCTAGACAATCCCATTTATCAGAGAGATTATACCACCTAACAACACAACCGTATGAATAAATTCAAATACACCCTCATTATTGTTGCATTGATTTTCGGCAGCTTGCCGCTGATGGCCCAGCAAAAACGGGTTAGCCCCCACGAAACCATCAGTGCAGTAGTTGATGGTAGCCGGGTCACGGTGGTTTATGGACGTCCTTACACCAAAGATCCAAAGACGGGCACAGTTCGTAAAATCTGGGGCGGTCTGGTGCCTTACGGCAAAGCTTGGCGCACGGGGGCCGACGAGGCCACAACGTTGATCACCCAAAAAACCATCCTGTTTGGCGAGACCACCATTCCGGCCGGTGCCTATACGCTGTTCACCTTGGTCCAGGAAGACGGTTCGGCCAAGTTAATCATCAATAAGCAGGTGGGCCAGTGGGGAACGCAATATGATGAGAAACAGGATCTTGCCAGGATAGATTTAAAAAAGGAAGCGCTTGAAAAGACCGCGGATCAACTCACTCTGGCCATTGCTAAAAATCCGTCCGGCGGTGGCACCTTGAAGATCATGTGGGAGGACACGCAGTTTTCCGCCGCCTTTACCGTGCAGAAATAATTTTAACGAATCAGCTTTATGAACTTTAAATCATTTTGCACCACTTCGGCGCTGGTCTGTGGCGTGCTACTGGCTCCCAGCCTGCTAGCGCAGGCGCCCAAAATTGACTTTCCCGCAGCCAGTCCGGCCTGCACTTTGAAGCAGCGGATCGGACTGACTGACATTGAAGTTGCCTACTCACGCCCCAGCATGAAGGGCCGCCGGATCTTTGGCAGCGTGGTTCCTTTCGGTGCCGTCTGGCGCACGGGTGCGAACAACGCCACAAAAATCACCTTTAGCACCCCGGTTAAACTCAACGGAACTGCCGTGGCCGCCGGCTCCTACGCGCTGTATACAATTCCCGGCGAAACGGAATGGACCATCATTCTCAACCAAGGCGTTGGAAAATCCGGCACTCAATACGACGAAAAAGAGGATGTTGTTCGCTTTAAGGCGACGCCAGTCAATTTGCCAGACACCTCCATTGAAACCTTCACCATTGAGTTCAATCATATTCGCGATGAGTCGGCGATCATCAATCTCGTGTGGGAAAAAACGGTCGTCCCGATCAAGACACAGCTTGAGCTGACCAGCACACTCGTGCCGAAGATTGAAGCCGTAATGGCGACGGAAGGCGGATCGAAGCCTTATTTTCAGGCCGCGCAGTTTTACTATGATCACGGACAGGATTTGGCGAAAGCGAGCAAGTGGGTGGATGCGGCCATCGCCCAACGGGAGGCGCATTACATCGTGCATTTGAAAGCCAAGATTCTGGCCAAACTTGGCGACAAGGAAGGTGCCATCACCGCCGCCAACCGTTCCATTGAACTTGCGAAAGCAGCGAAGGACACCGGCTATGTAAAGATGAACGAGGACCTGATCTCCAGCCTGAAGTGAACATTGGGGCTGTTTCCATTTCCGGTTTGGGGAAGCTTCTGCACCGGCAGCGGCGAAGGTTCTGGCATGGTCTGGCGGGCCTGGCAGTTTTGATATTTACCACCCCGATTTCAGGTGCCGGACAAACCAATATTGCGCCCGAAATCCTTCAAGACCTGAAAAGTTTCCGCGAAACGGGGCGCGTGCTTTACATCGCCGCGCATCCCGACGACGAAAACACGCTGCTGATCGCCTATCTCGCACGCGGACGGAATTACCGCACCGCCTATCTTTCGGTAACGCGGGGCGATGGCGGCCAAAACGTGCTCGGCCCTGAATTTGGCGAAAAACTCGGCGTCGCCCGCACGCAGGAACTGCTGGCCGCGCGCCGACTGGACGGGGGCCGGCAATTCTTCACGCGCGCGATGGATTTTGGATTTTCCAAAGACTTTCGTGAGACCCTCAACATTTGGGATCGGCAGCAAGTGTTGTCTGACGTGGTGCGCGTCATCCGCGAATTCAAGCCCGATGTGGTCATCAACCGCTTTTCCACCCAGCCCGGGGGCACGCACGGGCATCACACGGCGTCAGCGGTTCTGGGGCTCGAAGCCTTTAATCTCGCCGGTGATCCCAAGGCGTTTCCTGAACAAAATCTGCCGGCCTGGCAGCCCCGACGCATTTTCGCCAATGGCCGTGGCGGCAACAATACGAACGATGTCCGCCTGGAAATCAGCGGCCAGGATCCGGTGCTGGGAATCTCGTTTAATCAACTGGCCGGTCGCAGCCGCGCGATGCACAAAACACAGGGTTTTGGCAATTTTGGTGGCGGTGGCGGCGAGGCGCGGACGGAGACGTTTCAGCTGCTCGCCGGAGAGCCCGCGACCAAGGACATCCTGGAAGGCGTGGATACGACTTGGAACCGTTATCCCGGCGGGACGGAAACCGCCCGGCTGGCTGATGAAATCATTGCGAATTTCAACCCGCAGGATGTCGCCGCCAGTGTGCCGGCCCTCCTGAAAATAAAGGCCAGCCTGGCCGCGCTGCCGACCAATGACTCGGTCGTCGTGGAAAAGCGCGCGCAGCTGGATCACATTTTGCAGACCTGTCTGGGCCTCGAAATTGAGACGACCATTGCCAGTGCGGAAGTTGTTCCCGGCGAAAAAATGGAGCTGCGACACTCGGCGGTGGTTCATTCCGGCGTTCCGGTCCGCTGGGTTGCGGTGCGGTATCCAGCCAATAAGAGCGCCGGCGGCAAGGCGGTTGAACTGCGCGCCAACGAATCAACTTCCATGATTTCAACCCAAACGCTGCCTGCTGGCACACCGTTGAGCCAGCCGTATTGGCTGCGCGAAGCCAGCACCCCAGGCATGTTTCAGGTGGCGGATGCGTCCTTAATTGGCGCGTCGGAAAATCCGCCGGCGTTTCCGGTGGAACAGGTTTTTGAAGTCGGCGGACAGACGCTCGTGATTCCTGACGAACCGGTGCAAATTCCAACCAACACCCCCACCGGCGAAATCCGCCGCAAGCTGGACGTGATTCCCCCGGTATCACTCAAATTCGCGGCGGAGGTGTTGTTATTTGCGCCCGGTTCATCGCATCCGGTGGCCGTGGAAATTCTCGCCGCACGGGCCAATTTCACCGGCACCCTGCAATTGGAAGCCCCGGCCGGTTGGGGAATTTCACCAGCCAAACAGACTTTCAGTTTCTCCGCTGTCGGCGAACGGAAGAAATTCCATTTCACCCTCACCGCCCCAGCGCAAGCCGCCACGGCAAACATTGTCGCGAGCGCGGAAATAGGCGGCGTCCGCTATTGCAACCAGCGCGAGGAGATTGCTTATCCGCACATTCCGCGGCAACTGCTCCAGCCGCTGGCCAGCTTGAAAGCCGTCAGCCTTGAACTCGTAATTCACGGAAAGAAAGTCGGCTACCTGCCCGGGGCGGGCGATACCGTGGCCGAGGCCATCGCCCAAATGGGCTACAACGTCACGCTGCTGGGCGGCGATGACCTCACGACCAACCGGTTGAAAGATTTTGACGCCGTGGTGATCGGCGTGCGGGCGTTTAATGTCCGCACCGATCTCGTGGCTCATCTGCCCGCCCTGTTTGCCTTTGTTGAATCGGGCGGCAATCTCATCGAACAATACAACCGGCCCGGCAACGAGGCCAAAATGGATCAACTGACACCGTACAGCTTGCGTTTGTCAAATGACCGGGTAACAGACGAAAACGCGGCCATGACGTTCCTGGCACCGGAACATCCGGTGTTGAACACCCCCAACAAAATCACCAGCGCGGATTTTGACGGCTGGATTCAGGAACGCGGTGTTTATTTTCCGAACCAGTGGGATGAACATTTCACCGCGATTCTCGCGTGCCACGATGCCGGCGAACCGCCTCTAAAAGGCGGACTGCTGGTGGCGCCCTATGGCCAGGGCCACCTCGTTTATACCGGCCTGGTGTTTTTTCGCGAGTTGCCCGCCGGCGTGCCGGGCGCTTACCGGCTGCTGGCCAATTTAATCTCGCTGGGCAAATGAAGCCGCCGTCGCCACCTTCAGTCGCTGCCGAAACATCTCCCGGGGTGCCGGGCTTCCGCACTTGGCGCGGCGTTTATTGTTTTGTCTTCGCATTTTTTGTGCTGGTCGTGGTGCTGCTCGCGCTATTTTCACAAATGTTTGCATGAACACCCTCGACTGGATGGTGCTGCTGGTAACGATGATTGGCATCGCTGCCTATGGGGCATGGCACACCCGCCATACGGACCACCTCGACACTTACCTCAAGGGCAGTAAAACCACGCGCTGGGGCACAATCGGCATTTCAGTAATGGCCACGCAGGCGAGCGCCATCACCTTTCTTTCCATTCCCGGCCAGGGCTTTGAAAGCGGCATCGGCTTTGTGCAAAATTATTTCGGCCTCCCGCTCGCACTCATCATTGTGTGTGCTGTTTTTCTGCCGATTTACCGCCAGCTTGGAGTTTATACCGCCTATGAGTTTCTTGGCCGGCGTTTCGACGCCAAAACCCGCCTGCTGGGCGCGGGGTTGTTTCTGCTGCAACGCGGCCTGGCGGCCGGCGTCACCATTTATGCGCCGGCCATCATCCTCGCCACCGTGCTGGGCTGGCGGTTGGACTTGACCATCATCGCCACGGGACTGCTGGTGATTATCTACACGGTGACCGGCGGCAGCGAGGCGGTGAGCCTCACGCAAAAGTGGCAGATGGGCGTCATCTTCGGCGGCATGATCACCGCGTTTTTGATTCTCCTGGCCCGCCTTCCTTCCGGACTTGGCTTCAGTGGTGCCGCGCATGTCGCTGGCGCGCTGGGCAAGCTTCAGGCCGTCGATTTCTCGCTGAATCCCAGCCACCGCTACACCCTGTGGACCGGCCTGTTTGGCGGGCTTTTTCTGTCCCTCTCTTACTTCGGCACCGATCAGTCCCAGGTGCAACGCTACCTCGGCGGGGCCGCCTTGCGCGAAGGCCGGCTGGGCCTCATGTTCAATGCGCTGCTTAAAATTCCCATGCAGTTCTCCATCCTGTTGCTCGGCGCCCTCCTGTTCGTCTTTTATCAATTTCAGCCGGCCCCCGTTTTCTTTAATCGCGTCGAGTGGCAGCAACATGCCACTGGCACCAACGCCGCCATCTTCCACGCCTTGGAGGATAAACACGCCGTCCTTCAGGCGGTGAATCAGGAAAAAATCCGCGCCTGGCTCGCGGCCCGGAACCAGGCCGGCGCCGTTGGCGAACCCGCTGCGCGCGATGCCATGCTGCAAGCCGAAGCCGCGACCGAGAACGTGCGCCTGGAGGCCAGGGCCGCCCTCACCGCGGCCGATCCCCTGGCCAAAACCAAGGACTCGGACTACGTTTTCATCGGCTTCATCCTCGATCAGATGCCGCACGGCATCATCGGGCTGCTGATTGCCGTGATGATCGCCGCGGCGCTGGGCTCGAAATCCAGCGAACTAAACGCGCTTGGCACCACGACGACCATTGACCTGTGGCGGCACTTTCGTCCGCTCGCGGCCCACGATGAGGCGCGCAATGTCCGCGCCGCGAAATGGTTCACCGCCTTTTGGGGATTTATTGCCATCGCCTTTGCCCTCTTTGCCGGCTTTGCCGAAAACCTCATCGAAGCCATCAACATTATCGGCTCCATTTTTTACGGTGTCGTGCTGGGAATTTTTCTGGTGGCCTTTTTCCTGAAACATGTCGGCGGCACAGCGGTCTTCTGGTCGGCCATCGTTGCCCAAATGCTCATCTTCGTGCTTTATCTGATGCGCCATCGTTTTCCTGTCCTCGATTTTTCCTATCTCTGGTATAATCTCATCGGCTGCGCCGCGTGTGTGGGCATGAGCTGGTTGCTCCAAACCATCCTGCCCGGCCCACCGGTCCGCCCGGCAACTCCATGAGCAACGCGCCCATCATCTGTTTTGGCCAGCAGCCGTGCGGTTTTTTTCCGAAGCGCTTTCTCGTGGCAAAAATTCAGACCGCCCGGCGGCTGCAGCAGGAAATTGGCGGCGAAATAATTTTCTTCTACCACGACAGCGATCACGATCCGCGCGAAACCAGGACCATTCTGCGCCATCGCCAGACGCATGAACCGGCGGCGCTCAACTTTGCCTTTGCCAATAAAATCCAGCGCAAATTCTCCCCGCTCCATCTCAAAAAAATCGCCGCCGGTTGGCCGGCGAAGACCGCCCTCCAATTGCCCAATTACACCGGGCATCCGCTGATTGATCTTTTTAAAACCGTCACCGCCGCCAATGTCGCGGATTTTTGTTTGGAAATGTATCGCCGCATGGGCTTGCTGGAGGGCATCCGGGTGGAGCGTTCCAGCGACCCGGATTTCCGCCGCGCCGCCTGCGCCGTTGCCGATTTTTTTGCGGACGTGCCACATGCCGGTGAAATCGTGCGTGCCAGATTGGTTGACGGCACGTTGCAACTGCACGAAGGCGGGAATTCGTTTGTGACCTTGCCGCCGGCGAGTTTCACCAAGGAACAAATCAGCCCCACGCGCGATTCGCGGCTGCGCTGGATGCAATCCGTCGTGCATTGCACTCATTACGTTGCCGGCGCAGGCGAGAAAGATTATCTTCGCACCACCGAAACGCCTGAAATCACGTTTGTCCCCCGCGACGCCATTGACCGATCCGATGAAGCCTACACCGAACTCCCCTGATCTCCCGCCGCTGCTGGCCTTCGGCGCGCATCCCGACGACATCGAATTCGGCGGCGGGGGCGTCATCGCGGGCGAAACCTTGGCCGGCCGTAAGGCCCATTTGGTCGTATGTTCGCGAGGGGAAGCGGGCACGCACGGCACGCCCCAGCAACGCACCGCCGAGACCAAAAAAGCCGCCACACGGTTGGGGGCCACCCTTGAATTTCTGGAACTCGATGGCGATGCGCACTTGGAAATTCGTGCCGCCCATGCCATCCGGCTGGCAAAAATTATCCGCCGTGTCCGGCCCGGCGCCGTGCTCGCGCCAAGCCTTGTTGAAAATCAGCATCCCGATCACTGGCGGCTCGGCCAACTGGTGCGCGACGCCGCCCGGCTGGCCCGCTTCGGCGGCCTCAAGGAATTGTCCCGGCAGAAACCGCACGCCATTGAGCAATTGTTTTTTTATGCAGTCACGCCGGAGGCCGAGCCGCGCAATATCACACCGGTGTTAATGGACGTTTCCGATCCGGCGGTTCTCGCCACCTGGATAGCGGCCATGCAGGCGCACGCCTCACAAATGACCAGCCGCAACTATGACGAGTTGCAGCTGACCCGCGCGCGGCTGCTCGGTGCGCGGGCGGGCGTGGGGCATGCGATCGCGCTGTTTCCCAATGAACCGCTACTGTTCGCATCGCTCGCGCATGCGGGCCGGGGTGCCCGCCGTTTTTGACATGGAACGTCCATTGAAAATTGGCATCACCTGCTATCCATCCGTCGGCGGGAGTGGCATTCTCGCCTCGGCCCTGGGGGTGGAACTGGCCAATCGTGGTCACGAAGTGCATTTCATCAGCTACGAACGCCCGTTTCGCATGCCGGCGGAGGCGCCCCGGCTGTTTTTCCATCCGGTGGTGATCAACGATTACGGCTTGTTCAAATATCCCGATTATACCCTGCCTCTTTCCGTAAAAATGGCCGCGGTCAGCCGCGCTCATCAGCTCGATGTGCTTCATGTCCACTACGCGGTACCGCACGCCACCGCCGCGATTCTCGCGCGCGCCATGCTGCCGCCCGCGCAGCAGCCGCGCGTCGTCACCACGCTGCACGGCACGGACACCACCTTGCTCGGCGCGGATCCGGGTTACGGTCCTGCCATTCACCACGCATTGACGCACTCGGACGCGGTCACCGGCGTTTCCCATTTCTTGAAACAAGAGACCCAGCGCGTGCTCGGCTTTGACGGCCCGATGGAAGTCATCCACAATTTTTTTGAGCCGCGTCCGCCCCGGCGTTCCCGCGTGGAAGTGCGCCGTGAACTGGGCTTGCACGAGGAGGTCATGATTCTTCACTCCTCCAATCTGCGACCGGTGAAACGCATTGATCTGCTGCTTGAAACCGCCGCCCGCATCCGCCCGCCCGCCTCGTTCAAGCTGGTCATCCTGGCTGGCGGAAATTTTGCGCCCTTTGCCGCGGACGTGCGCCGGCTGGGATTGGAGGACCGCGTGATCGTCCGGGAAAACGTCATGAACATTGAAGAGTATCTCCAGGCTGCCGACTTGGGGTTGTTTACTTCCGAAACCGAAAGCTTTTGTTTAAGCATCCTTGAAGCCATGTATTTTGCCTGTCCCAGCGTCGCCATGCACGTTGGCGGGATTCCGGAAGTCATTCAGGACGGCCTCACCGGGCGGCTCGTGCCATTTGGTGATACCGATAAAATGGCATGCGTGGTCGAAAACCTGATTCAGGATCCCGCGCTGCGGGCAACCCTGGGTGCTGCCGCCCGGCTGCGTGCCCGCGAAAATTTTTCCGCCCAAACCATTGTGCCCCGGTACGAAGCTCTTTACCGTCGTACCTGCCGCTGAAATTTTCAGTGCCGACCGTCCTGTCGACACTGCGCCAGCACTTCCTCATCCCCGCCCATATTTTCCGCAGCCGCAGGTTGTCACGTTCTCCGGTAGTGCCCAAACCCGCAAGCCAACCTTTTTTATCCCTCAACCCTCAAACCCATGGGACTCCTGTGAAACAGAGTCAACACCGCGAAGGCACTTGGATAATTTCGGTTTATCGTATTGTTTCGCCCATCTGAAAGGAAAATGCCCCGCTGCTCCAGAATGCTTGGCACCGTTCGTTGCTCAAGCGAGCGCCAGACATGAGTCAGGCCATTTCACCTTCTCGACGGGCTTCGATTTCAGAACCAGCTGATTTGAAATCAATTGGTTTGCAATTCAAGTCTGCACCGGGGCACCAATTTAAAACCGCCGATTTCATTGGGAAATCGGCGGTTTTGCTTTGTAGATAAGGGGGTTGTAACAATCCACTGGCGGGATTTTAGGCGGTTTTATATTTTCTATTGTGGCGGATAGTGGCGGGATGTGACCTCGCCGGAATGTGGCTTAGTGTGTGCAAATCGTGTGGAGAGTGTGCAAACATGGAAAACGCCCGGTTTTATTGGTCGGGCGTGGGATAGGACGGACGGCAATGAGCTTCCAGCGCGGGTGGTTTCATCAATGCCCGTTTTGCATACGCCCGATGCACAGCGTTGCGATTGTGCCCCTGTGTCTCGCGGGCTGGAAGCGGGCTCGGTTTTACGCGAATTTATGACCGGGAGGGACGGCAGGGGATGTTTCCGGTGCTGAACCCGGCGGGATTTGCCTACACCACGAATTCCAGTTCCTGACGGTGTGGGATCAATCCGCGCTCAAACGCCTGGCCCAAAAAGCGGCGGATGGCTTCGCGCCCACGGTCACCGTAGTCGAGCGTCCAGTGGTTGACATACATGCCGACGAACTGGTCCGCGAGTTCGCGGCCCATGTCGCGGGCATATTGTAGCGCGTGCAACACGGCTTCGGGCCGGTGATCCAGGCTGAACTGGATGCTGGCGGTAAGCGTGTCGGAGATTTGTTTGCGCGTGGCGGGGGCAAAGCGCTTGTGAATGACATTTCCGCCCAAGGGCAGGGGCAGGCCGTCGTTTTGCCGGCCCCACCAGACGCCGAGATCTTCGCAGAGCACGAGCCCTTCGTTCTGATAAGTCAACTGGCCTTCGTGGATGATGAGGCCGACTTCGGCGGCACCGCTCTTGACGGTTTGAAAAATCTGATCGAACGGCACCACGATGTAATTGAAGTCTTTCGCAGGTTTGCCCAGCCAGAGCTGGAGCGCGAGGAAGGCGCTGGTCATCGTGCCCGGCACGGCGATTTTCTTCTGCGCGATTTCCTCGCGGGAAAACTGCTGCCGGGCCACGAGCATCGGGCCGTAGCCGTCGCCCATGCTGGCGCCGCTGGGCAGCAGCGCATATTTATCGGAGACGTAGGCGTAGGCGTGGATGCTGACGGCGGTGATGTCCAGTTCGCCGCGCGTGGCACGCTCGTTCAGGGTCTGGATGTCCTGCAGGATATGTTCGAAGCGGAAGCCGTGCGTGGGAATGAGGTCCTTCGCGAGGGCGTAAAACATGAAGGCATCGTCCGGGTCGGGCGAGTGGCCAAGGGTCAGCGGCTTTGCTGGTTGCATGGGCGTAATTTAAAGAAGGCGCCGGCAGGTGTCACGACCAGAAGGCCGGCGGCAATAAAAAAGTGCTGCCGACGAAGGTCGGCAGCACTTTCCAAATTTCGCGCACGCACCAGAACCATCCAGCCGTGGCCGGCCACCGCCTCCTTGATCAAGCGCGGTCAAACCACGGGCAAACAACCTGGCGCGTGCGTCGTATTTCTCCTTGGCGTTTTACCAGGCGACCGTTGAAAGTCAGTCCCCACAAACTTTCAGAGCCGTCCGGGTTCCCCACCCAAAACACAACAAAACTCGCAACCGAGACTTGTTTAGCAAACGCGATGCCAACTGTTGAAATGCGTGATTTGCTGGGGTTTTTACGACAAAGCGCCGCTTGATCCGGCAGCCGCTGTTGTTTTTTTTTCAGCTTGGCGAAATTGCTGCTTGCGGCGGGGGCAGGGGGATCCTCGCTTCACCAGCGCGCGGGCACGCCCTAGACATGAAAGCGGATGGGACGGGTAATGACAAATGACGAATGGCCTAAATCTGCTGTGGCAGTTGGCGGTTTTAGAGCAAATTTATTCTTCCATCGAGCTGGCGCCTTGCCGTCGGTCGTAAAATAAACAACCGCCCGTGGCGCTGATGCGACCACGGGCGGTTGATTGGAAATGACTTGGTTTATGCCCGCAGTTCAGCCTGTAACTGAATCTTCAAGGTTTCCAGCACCTTGTTATGAGCGGTGTTCACATCGGCATCGGTCAGGGTTTTATCGGCGGCGCGATAGGTGAAAGCATACGCCAGGCTCTTCTGGCCGGCTGGCACGCCCTGGCCCCGGAACACGTCAAAGAGTTCCACGGTTTCGAGATTTGCGGCCTTGGCCTGCTTGACGGCTTGCAGCACGGCTTCGTGGGTGATGGCTTCGGGCACGAGCATCGCCACGTCACGGCGGCTGGAGGGGAATTGCGGCAGGGCCTTGAACGACTTCGCGGGATTCCGCTTGGACAGGAGCAAGTCCAGGTTGAATTCGGCGAGGAACACCGCGTCGCGCAAATCGTATTTCTTCGCGAGCGCGGGCAGCAACTGGCCAAGTTCGCCCAGCGGCAGCTTGCCGCCCAGCGTGACGGCGGCGGATTCCAGGAACTGGGCGGTGCTCTCCGGGCGCTTGCCGAACGCAATTCCGCGCAGGCCGAACTGTTCCAGCATTTCTTCGACGAGGCCCTTCAGATCGTAGGCATCCAGCTTCGCATCCCGCTCGCCGCCGCTCCAGAAGGGCAGGGCGCGCTGACCGGTGATGGCGATGGCCACGCTGCGGTTTTCCTTGATCTGGCCGTTCACCTGGGTGAAGACGCGGCCGATTTCGAACAGCGCCACGTCGTTATTTTTCCGCTTCAAGTTGTGTTGCAGCGAATGGATCAGGCCCGGCAGCAGGCTCGGGCGCAGCACATCCATGTCGCTGCTCAGCGGGTTGGCGAGCGCGACGATTTCCTCCGGCTTATGGCCGCGGGCTTCGTCCTTGGAAATCAGCGTCTGTCCCTGTGCCTCGTTCAGGCCCAGCCCGGCGAGGATGCGGCGGACTTCGCTGATCTGGTCATAGACCGGATCAAACACATTGGCGCCGAGCGCACCACGGGGCGGCGTGCTGGGGATTTTTTCGATGCCATAGAGCCGGCCGACTTCTTCGATCAAATCCACTTCGCGCTTCAAGTCCACGCGCCAGGAAGGAATCGTGAAGGTGCAGACGCCCGGCGATTGTTCGGTCACCGTGAGGCCCAGCTTGGTGAGGTAGGCCACCTGGTCGTGATGCGAAATGCCGATGCCGAGCAGGTCCTTGCACTTGGCGAAATGCAGCGTGATGGACTTGGTTTCTTTCACCTGGGGCTGCACATCCACGACGCCTTCGGCGAGCCGGCCGCCGGCGGTTTCCAAAATCAATTGCGCGGCGCGCTGGCTGGCCCAGTCGGCAATGCCCTGGTCGGCCCCGCGTTCGTAGCGGTAGCTGGCGTCGGTGCGCAGGCCCACCAGCTTGCTGGTGCGACGGATGTTCACCGGCGAGAAATAGGCGCTCTCAATGAGCACGTCCGCCGTCTGGTCATTGATTTCCGTGTTCAGGCCGCCCATGACGCCGGCCAGCGCGATGCCTTTTTGCTCGTCGGCAATCAACAGCATCTCGTTGGTGAGCGTGCGCTCCTGGTTGTCGAGCGTCTTGAATTTCTCACCGGCCGCGGCCCGGCGGACGACGATGGTGGGCACGCCGGCCGCGCCCTTGGCGATGAGATGATAGTCGAACGCGTGCAGCGGCTGGCCGCTTTCGAGCATGACGTAGTTCGTCACGTCCACGACGTTGCTGATGCTCCGGAGGCCGACTTTTTCGAGGGCGCTTTTCAACCAGTCCGGGCTGGGGCCGACCTTCACGCCTTGGATGACGCGGGCGGTGTAGCGCGGGCAGAACCCGGCGTCCTCGATGCGCACGGCGACGAGGCTCTCCACCTTTTCGGCCGTGGCTTGGATTTTGATGGCCGGCACTTTCAGCTCGTTGCCGGTGACCGCCGCGATTTCGCGGGCGATGCCGATGACGCTGTTCAGATCGGGCCGGTTGGGGGTGACTTCCAAATCATAGACCACATCGCTGCCGCTGCGGCCGAGGTATTCGCCGAAGGGCTGGCCGACCTTCGCGTCCTCGCGCAGAATGAGCAGTCCGTCTTCCTTCTTGTGGCCGATGGCCTCGGGATCCAGCAGCAGTTCCTCGTGCGAGCACATCATGCCGTGGGATTCCACGCTGCGGATCTTGCCCACCTTGATGGTGAAGGGTTCCTTGTCGCCGGGTTTCATGGGCAGCGACGCGCCGGGCAGGATGAGCGGCACCTTGTCGCCGGCCTTGAAATTTTGCGCGCCGCAGACGATCTGGCGTTCGCCGGTGCCGTCGTTGACGCGGCAGACGGAGAGCTTGTCGGCGTTGGGATGCTTGTCGCGCGTGATCACCTGCGCCACCACGACGCCGTCGAAGGCGCCGGAAATTTTTTGCACGCCCTCGACTTCGAGGCCGAGCATGGTGAGCCGCTCGGTGAGTTCTTCGGGCGACCAGTTGAAATCAACGTATTGTTTGAGCCAGTTGAGGGTGACTTTCATTTTAAATAATTGGCGGTTGCCGGGGTGAATTTGATGCCCTGCTGGCGAAGCCGGCGGTGGACTTCCCGGACATGCCCGCGATCCCTGGTTTCAATGGTGCAAATGACGCCGGTGAGGGACATGTCCGTGCCGCCGAAAGCGCGGTCATGGGTGATGTCCTTGATGCTGGCGCCGGCATCGGCGATGACCCGGGACAACTTGGCCAGGCCGCCGGGGCGGTCGCTGACCACGGCCGTGAACCGGGTCAGTCGGCCATCCACCACCAGGCCGCGTTCGATCACGTGGCCGAGGATGTTCGGGTCAATGTTGCCGCCGCAGAACGCCAGCACCACCCGTTTGCCTTGCAGCGATTTCAATTTGCCGGCCAGTCCGGCGGCCAGCGCCGTGGCGCCCGCGCCTTCCACCACGGTCTTTTCCGTTTCCAAAGTTTTCAGGATGGCGAAGGCGATTTGATCTTCGTTGACACTGACCACCTCGTCCACTCGGGTGCGCGCCATTGCGAAGGCGTTGGTGCCGACCACCGGCACCGCCAGGCCATCGGCCAGCGTGGGGGAGCCGGCAAACGCGACCGGATGTCCGGCGCGCAGGGATTTGCTGAAACCGCGCCAGTGGGCGGTTTCCACGCCGATGATGCGGACCTTGGGGCGTTTGGACTTGATGGCCAGGGACACGCCGGCGATGAGGCCGCCGCCACCGATGGGCAACACCACGGCCTCCACATCGGGCACCTGATCCAAAATCTCCAGTCCCATGGTGCCCTGGCCGGCGATGATTGCCGGATCGTCATATCCATGGATATAAGTCAGCTTCTGCTCCTGCCCGAGGCGTTCCGCCTCCTCTTTGGCCGCGCCGAAAGTTTCGCCATGCAGAATCACCCGCGCCCCCAGCCGGCGGCAGGCGCTGCTTTTGATCAGCGGCGCGAAGCATGGCATTACCACCGTTACCGGGATTTTTAGCTGGCCGCCGTGGTAAGCCAGTCCGAGCGCATGATTGCCGGCGGAGGCCGCGATCACGCCGCGTTCCCGCTTTTCCGGGGCTAACAGCAGCAGGGCATTCCGGGCGCCGCGCTCCTTGAAACTGCCCGTGTGCTGAAGGTTGTCGAGCTTGCAGAAAATCCGCGCGCCAATGAGCTGCGAGAGCGCATGGGATTCCTGGCAGGGCGACAGCCAGACGCCGTCGGCAATGCGCCGCCGGGCCTGTTCAATGTCTTTCAGCGTTATGGCCATGATTTGCGTCAGAAGTTATTCAAAGGCGCTCGTCACCGGGCGGCCCCAGAACGATTCCGGCAGCGGCACCTGCAGCAGCCAGAGCGCGGTGGCGGCGGTGTCATACTGCACCACCGGCGCGGTGATGGTGTAATGCGGCTTCACGCCCCGGCCCCAGACGACCCACGGAATGGTGACATCCTCGGTTTCCGCCGAACCGTGTGTGCCGATGGTTTTGCCTTCCTTGTCCTTGGCGTTGTGGCCGCCGTGGTCGGCGGTGAGAATGATCACGCTGCTGTCCGTCAGGCCGGCCGCCGCAATGGCGTCCATGATGAGCTTGAGCGCGGCATCGCAGTTCGCCAGCGCCGACATCTTTTCCGGTGAATTGGCGCCGTACTTATGGCCGGCCGTGTCCGGGTCGCGGAAATGGATGAAGCACAGGTTCGGCTTCAGCGTGCCCACTTGCGCGGCAAACATCTGCGCCACCGCCCTGGCGTCGTCTTCGGGATGCGGCCAGACGAAGGCGTCCACGCTGCCGGGCAGCACCAGATGTTCAAATTTTTCCTTGCCTACAAACATCGCCGTGACCAGCCCGCGCTGCTTGGCGAGGCTGAAAATGGTGGGGACTTTCACCAGGCCCTTGTTGGTCTGGTAATCGTTCCAAAGCACCTGGTGCACCTGCGGCCCCACGCCCGTGAGCATCGAGGTGTGGGAGGGCAGGGTGAGGCTGGGGACGATGGTGTAGGCGCTCCAGGTGTGCGCGCCCGCCGCGGCCATGCCGTTGAACGTGGGCATGGCGCTTCGCTGAATCAGCGCGGGGTTCCCCTGGTCAAAGCTGATGATGAAAACGTGCTTCGTGGCCGCGGGCTTCGCGGCAAACGAAGGCGAATGCGCGCAGCCGGTCAGCAGGACCGCCAGCAGCAGCCCGCCGGCGCAAAGCTTTAAAATCGCGGGCGGCCGGTTGAAATTCACCGTCTGTTTGAGCCAGTTAAGCATGATGTTTGTCGCAAAAAACGTCCGGCATTGAATCATAAAACGAGCGGTGGCGAAATAAAATTAAAAGCCCGTTTCAGGTGGCGGGGAAACTTGGCACGGACGCCCGTCCGGCCGCGGCATGGCCGGGTCAACTGCGGGTTTTGGCCGGTTGCCGCGAAGGGCGTGACGGAAGGGCGCGATCGGGCGCAGACCGTCGTGTTCGCGGATGTGCGGCACCCCCTGGACGCTTATTTCGGCCCGCCCAGCTGACGCGCAAAAAAGTCTTCCAGCCGGTGCCAGCCGTACGGGGTGGACAGCACGCCGTGGCCCATGCCCGGCATGATGAAGAGCTCAAAATCCTTGTTGGCCTTCACCAGCGCGTTGACGACTTGCAGCGTGCTGGCGGGATCCACGTTGTTGTCCATTTCGCCGGCCATCAACAGCAGCTTCCCGCGCAACTGCGGCGCATCCACCACGCAGGAACAGCGCGTGTAGCTGTCATCCACGGGCCAGCCCAGCCATTGCTCGTTCCACCAGATTTTATCCATGCGGTTGTCGTAGCAGCCGGAGTCGGCCACGCCGGCCGCATAGAAATCGCCATGATCCAGCAGGGCGCGCAAGGCGTCCTGCCCGCCGGCGGACGTGCCGTAAATGCCCACGCGCGTCAGGTCCATGCCGCGAAACTGCTTTGCCGCCGCCTTGATCCACGCCACGCGGTCGGGAAAGCCGGCATCGCGCAGGTTTTTCCAGCAGACATCGTGAAAAGCCTTCGACCGGTTCGCCGTGCCCATGCCATCCAGTTGCACGACATAATAGCCCCGGTCGGCGAGCTTCTGCTGCGGATAGCTGGTGTGGAAATTTTTCGGGGCGAACGAATCGTGCGGCCCGGCGTAGATGTTCTCGATGACCGGATATTTCTTGCGCGGATTAAAATCCTTCGGCCGCCACACGACCCCGTAAATGTCCGTTTTGCCATCGCGCCCCTTGGCCACGAAGGGCGTGGGCAGCGCGATTTTTCCGGTGGCCGTCTCCAGCGGGCAGATGAGCTGGCCATCCGCGCCATTCCGCAATTCGGTGACGGGCAGGGCATCTACGCGCGACCAGGTGTCGATCAGATATTTCCGGTCCGGGGAAAACTGGGCCAGGTGCGTGCCGTTGCCGGCCGTGAGCACGGTCAGGCCGGAGCCGTCAAAATTTACCCGGCAGAAATGGATGTAGTAGGGGTCCTGTCCGGGGATGAGGCCGCTGGCCTGAAACCAGATCTGCCGCTTTTCCTTGTCCACGAAATCCACCTTGCGCACCACCCATTCGCCGCGCGTGATCTGGTTTTTGACCGCGCCGGTTTTGGCGTTGTAGAGGTAAAGATGCGTCCAGCCGTCCCGCTCGGACATCCAGATGATTTCGCCGGTCTCATCGAGATATTCGCAGACGAATTTGCCCGAATAATCAATGAACGTGCGGTTGGTCTCGTCCACGATGGCCTGCACCTGGCCATCGGCGGCGGCCACCGCCAGCACGCGGAGCGCCTGATGCCCGCGCTGGTTGAAGAGAAAGGTGAAGCGCGCCGAATCCGCCGCCCAGCGGACGTCGCTGATGCTCCACGGATTGGCGAACAGCTCATCGGCAACTGGCGTTTCCGCCTTGGCCGCCACGTCAAACAAGTGCGGCTTGCTGTACGGCACGTCGTCGCCCGCCTTCAGGTAGGGCAGGGTGACGAGCTTGGGCTGGAGCTGGTCGGCGGGCGAGGATTCGACGAGATAAATCTTCCGCTGCGCGCCGCGCGTGGCACGCATGGCGACAAAATGCCTGGCGTCCGGCGACCAGAACACTTCCGGCGTCGCGATTTCCGGGTTCTGGGCATCGTATTCCATTTCCATGCCGCGCAGGCCTTCGACGTTTTTGGCGTAGCTGTCCTTGGGCGTGGCATTGGTGGTCAGGGCGGTCTCGTTGGTCGTCCCGATTTCGCGCAGGAACAAATTGTCGTTGCGCACGAAAACCTCCCACTTGTCATCCGGTGACCGGCTGGCGGCTGGTGGTGGCAAACGCCGGCTGCGCTTGTGACGTTGCGCCGTTGCGACGGGCTTTAATTCGCTGATGACGGCCTGGCCGGGCTGTTCGTCGGCGGCAAAGGCGAGCTGCGCCTGGCCGTCACGCGCTGCCGCCGCCCAGACGTGGCCGGCGAAAGTGTGTTGCCGGCGGCTTTCCCCCGGGGACAGCTTGCCGTAGGAATGTTTTGAGCCGCTGGGATCAATCCAGAAAATCTCCACCTCTTCGCTGAGCTGGTTGATGAATTTGATCTCCGTTTCGAGGTCGGAATTGCGCGAGGGATGCACCCGCTCCAGCGGCTTGAGCGAATCCAGTTGATCGCTGTCTAGCCCGGGCTTGACTGCGCGCATGCCGGTGGCGGCATTCACGGTTACGGTCTCATGCTTGCCATCCGGCAACTCCACGCGATACCGGAACTGGTTGGTGACCCCGTCCGCCCCGGCGAACCAGTGCGGCGCAATGTGATCGCCGAAAACCTTTTCCGCACCCTGAAGTGAAGTCGCCGCTCCCCAGCAAACCGCCAGGGCCAAACCCAGCGCTGACGCGCGTAAAGTAAACATCATGTTATTATTTCTGGATCAACTGGTCGCCAACGAACACGCGGTAATCTTTGATCCGCCCGCCGCCCTGGCCCTGGCGCGGCACATAGCGGAAGCCGGAGATGGTTTGTGATTTGCCCAGGTCGAGCACGATTTGATGCGGGTGGTTGGTTTGCTTGGTGCTCCACTCGGTGTGCCAGTAGTTGGCGGTCTGCCCGTCAATGGCGTTCTCGGCCGTCCCGTCTTCCTTCTCGCGTTCCTCGCTGTCCACATAGGCAATCGTCCACCCCTCGTGGCTCAACGGCTTGCCGGAATCATCCAGCAAATCCATTTCGGCCACCGCCGCGTAAGCTTTGCCGTCAAACGCCGAAAGCGATTCGAGGCAGAAATAACGGCCCGTGGCGGTGGTGGGGAATTTGACCTCCTGCAAACTGCCGCCGGGCGCGAACGCCGCGGCCAGCACCGGCTCGGTGCCCGCCAGTTGCAGGGTCACTTTGGCCCGCCGCGACTTCGCGAAATCCTTTTCCGGGTGCAAGTCATCGAGCATCGGCTTTTCCAGTCCGGCCAGCTCCGGCTGTTCCGGGCCAACCAGGTCGAGGATGACGATTTCGTTTTCGCCCGCGCGCTGCCAGCAGCCCGGGAAGTAGGCGCTTTGCGACGGACCAATGTTCCAGAAGCGCCCCAGGCACACCCCGTTCGCCCAGACCACGCCCTTGCCCCAGTGGCTTAAATCCAGAAAGGTGTCGCCCGGCTTCTCAATGTTCACCGTCGCGCGCCAGAAGGCCGGGGTGTTTGTCCTGGCGTCGCCAAATTTCAGCCGGCCCAGCTCCGGCGCGTCCAGCGGCAGGCTGTAGGTTTGCCAGCCGCTCAGCTCCTGGCCGCCGAGTTTCACCGGGGCGAGGAGGCCTTTGCGGTCGTGGACTTCCGCGCCGAAATTCACACGGCCCATCGCTTCGACCAGGATGTCGAGCGTGGCCGGTTTCTCGCGCGCCGGCAGTTGGATTTTGAAACTGTTGTTGCGCCGGTCCAGCACGCCGAGGCGCTGGCCGTCGAGATAAACGAAGCCGAAATCATGCACGGCCGCCGCTTCCAGCATCTGGGCCGCGCCCGCGGGAATCGTGGTGCGGTACAAAATGCAGCCGTGGCCCTGGTCGTAGTGCTCCATCGTTTGCGGCGTCGCTTCGGTGATCGCCGGGGGCAGGTTGTCAAAGATCGGCGCACATTGCGTCGCGGTCACGGGCGCGACGGCAATGACGGGATTCGCCGCCGGCGGTGGCGGGATGGTTTCGCCCGGCAGCAGATATTTGGCGAAGAGGTCGCGCGTCTGGAAAAATTTCGGAGTGGCCCAGCCGGCTTCGCTGATCGGCGCGTCGTAATCGTAGCTGGAGGTGTCGGGCTTGAACGGCCGGTCCGAACCCGACCACAGGCCGAAGGTGGTCCCGCCGTGTGCCATGTAAATGCTGAACGAACCGTTGTTTGTCAGCATGTATTCGAGGTCGGTGAGATATTGCTGCGTCTTGCCGAGATGATGCGGCGCGCCCCAGGTGTCAAACCAGCCGGGATAAAATTCACCGCACATCAGCGGCCCCTGCGGCAAAACTTCGCGGAGGGACTTGAAGCCGGCCGCCGGATCGGAGCCGAAATTGACCACCGGGAAAAGATCGCTGCGATACCCGTCCTTGAGATGATACGGCGGGTTGCACGCAAAGAGCGTCACGTCGAAGCCCGCGTCGATCACCACCTGGCGCAGTTCGCCCATGTAGTTGGTGTCCTTGCCATAAAAACCGTATTCGTTTTCCACCTGCACCATGAGGATCGGACCGCCATGCGTGATCTGGAGCGGCGCCAGCTTCTTGCCGACTTCCGTCAGGTATTTTTTCACGGCCCCGAGATACCGCGGATCACGCGTGCGCAGTTGGATGTCGTCATGCTTGAGCAGCCACCAGGGGAAGCCGCCCATTTCCCATTCCGCGCAGGCATACGGGCCGGGGCGCAGAATCACCCACAACCCTTCCTCCTGGGCGATGCGGCAAAACTCGGCGACATCCGCCTGCCCGCTCCAGTCAAATTCGCCTTCACGCGGCTCAATCTGGTTCCAGAAGAGATAGGCGCAGACGGTGTTCAGGCCCATCGCCCTGGCCATCTGCAAACGGTGCCGCCAGTATTCGTGCGGCACGCGCGCGGCGTGCACCTCGCCGCAGCGGATCTGAAAACGCTCCCCGTCGAGCAGAAAGTCATTCGTGCCAATCGTAAAAGTGTGTCTCGCGGTTTGCGCCGATGCGGGGTGCGTGACGCCGAACAGTCCGGCGAGGACCGCCAGCAGCAGGGTGGTTTTTAATTTCATTTCGTGTCCTTGTAAGCGTGGTCGGCGGGAACATTCTCGCCCGCCCAGATGCGTTTTTGCGTCCACGGCTCCGCCGGCTCGGTCCAAAACGGATCGTTCGCCGGCAGGCCCAGTTGGAGTGTTCCGCACAGGCACAGGTAGAGGCTGCCCGTGGAAATGTAGCCTTCGCGGATCGCCGGCTGATGCCCGACCGCGCCGACTTGCAGCCACCCCTCCGCGTCAAATGTGCCCGGCGCCGCCATGGTTCGGCGGATCACGGCGGTGAGCGCGCTGCGTACTGCGGCGGGTTGCATCGCTTTGGGCAGCTCATGCTGCCAGGCCGCCTCCGCCAGCGCTTGCAGCGCGCCGAAGCGATACGCGCTCGAACGGCCGAGCACGGGAAAAGTTCCTTCCGGCGAAATGAGGCGTTCCTGTACCTCCGCGTAACGCCGTGCCCGCGCCTGAATCTTGGGCAGCAACGCCCCCAGCGGATGTTTCTTCCCGGCGCAGACCCGGATGATTTCCTGCAACATCGGTTGGATGACGTAGCTGTTGTAGTAATCCCAGTGGTATTCCGGGCCGTCACCGTAGGTGCCGTCGCCCAGATACCATTGTTCATGGCGCTGGACGGCATATTCAATTGGCTTCATCTGGCATTCGCCCGTGAACTGCCACAGCGCCGCCTCGATGGTCGCAGAGAACAGCAGCCAGTTGCTTTCGCCCGGTTTGATGCGCCGGGTGGCTTTCAGCGACGCCACCACGTTGCTGCGCTGTTGGGCGTCCAGCCGGCCCCAAAGCTGGGTCGGGGCGCGCAGGAGTCCCTGCGCCAGAAACGCCGCGTCCACCAGCGGCTGGCCGCCGTTGGTGAAGTTCATGAAATCCGGGGAATGCGGGTCCGTCGCCTTCGCGAGCGCGGCGACCGCCAGCTCAATGAAACGTTCGCGCAACTGCCCTTCGGCGGAATCATCCGGGCCCAGCTCCAGCCACGGCGCAATGCCCGCCAAGGTGCGGCCAAACGCTTCCAGCGGCGCGTAGGGGATGCGGTCGCGCTCCCAGTCATGTTTGGGCAACTGTTCCTTGAGTCCGCCCGCCGCCAGATTCGTCAGCACCGGTCCGGCAATGCCCGTCACGGTGGCCACCGTGAAAGCCCGGTCATCGGCCCCCGTCTGCGCGGAACCTGTGACCGTCAGAAAAACGGTGGCCAGCCAACCGCCAAGTTTTGCGCGGGCCATAACTTGGCGCCACCGGCTAAAAAGTATTTGGGACAAAATCATGGGCGGGACCCGGCCGTTGCGCGGCGGGTCTGACGGCGGGTGGCTGGGCCTGGAGCTGGCACGGGTTCCGGTCGGACGCTTTTAAAATTGCAGCGCGCCAGCCTCCGCCTCACGGAGCTGCTTGCCGCTGTCTGAAACTCGCTCATCTATCTCCAAATTTCCGGTGTTTGTCGAACTGAAAGATTTTTTTGAGCGGAGGGTTTTTGAGGGGGGAGAGGCACGATCGGCCAAATTGGGCGCTGCCACCCGCTCAGCCTCCGCCCGGGGACGCGGGAATCTGGCTTCCGCGTTTGACTCGCCTGTATTCGCGGTTAGACTGCAAAGAATTATTTATTTGCATGAATCGCAAACCGTCAATGCTCGTCATTTTTCTCACCGTCTTTATTGACCTAATCGGTTTCGGCATCGTCGTGCCGCTGGTGCCGATGTTCAGCCGTCATTACGGTGCGAGCGGCTGGCTCATTGGCGTCATCATCGCCTCATTCTCCGCAATGCAGTTCATCTTTTCCCCCATCTGGGGGCGGCTTTCCGACCGGCACGGCCGCCGGCCGATTCTGCTTATCAGCACCGCCGGCGCGGCGCTCTCGTATGTTCTCTTCGCGGTTGGCTGCGGGTTCGCGGATCATACGCTGGCCCTTGGCGCGCTGCTGGTCTCGCGCGTGTTTGCCGGCGCCTGCGGCGGCAACATCACCGTGGCCCAGGCTTATATCGCTGATATCACGCCGCCGGAAAACCGCTCGAAACGAATGGGGCTCATCGGCATGGCGTTCGGGCTGGGCTTTATTTTTGGCCCGGCCATCAGCGGCATTGCGCTGAAATTCGGCGGCGTCACCGCGCCCGGTTGGACCGCGGCGGCATTATGTGCGCTGAATTTCCTGCTCGCCTATTTTATTCTCGCCGAGAGCCGGAAGCCGGAGTCGGGCCAGGCCGCCAACCGGCCCCATTTCGCCCAATGGGGCCATACCCTGGCCCAGCCGAAAATCGGCGTGCTGATCCTGATTTTCTTCCTCGCCACCTTTGCGTTTAGCTGCTTTGAAAGCACCCTCCCTCTGCTCGTCAGCGACAGTTTTAACCTGGGCATCACCATGGATGAAACCATGCCCGCGACGACCGTGATCTCGCTCTTCGTCTTCTGCGGTTTGATTGGCGCGGTGATCCAGGGCGGCCTGATTGGCCGGTTGGTGAAGGTGTTTGGCGAACCGAAGCTGATTGCGCTGAGTCTGGTGTGTACCGGCGTTGCCCTGGCCCTGCTGCCATTTATCAAAGGCGAAGGTGTGTTGAAGTGGTCCGCCGTGTTGCACGGCACCGATGGGCCGTGGCTTAAAATGCTGCTGGCGCTGGCGCTGCTGGCCATCGGCTCCAGCCTCACGCGGGCGCCGCTGTTCGGGCTGCTCTCCAATCTCACGTCCGCGAGCGAGCAGGGTGCGAACATCGGGGTGGCCCAAAGTGCCGGCGCGCTGGCGCGGATTCTCGGCCCGCTGTTTGCGGCCTCCCTTTATTTTCATGTGCCCGTGCTGCCCTATTTGGTTTGTGGCGCCCTTGCCCTCTTCGCCGCCATCCTCGCCGCCGTACGGCTGACGGGTAAATAAACCGCGCTCTCAAAAAAAGAGCGGCGGACTGGCTTTCACACCCGGTTTGGTACCAGTCCGCCGCCTTGCCGTTCACAAGAACGGAAGCTTACTCGTTGCCCGGCGGTGGTCCGGGCGGCGCCTCATCAGCCGCATTGGCGTTGTCGCCACCGGCTCCGCTCGGGCGCGCCGGGCGCGGCCCGTCGAACTCATCCTGCGTCAACTGGCCGTCGCCATTTTTATCGAGCGCCTTCAGCACGGCGGGCGCATTGGCAATCTCCGCCGCACTGATGATCCCGTCACCGTCTGCATCCAAGGCTTTCAGCACCGCAGGGATGCGGAGCGGGTGCGCCTTGTTCCCGGCGAAGTTGGGCGGCAGCGGCGGTTGATACTCATTGGTGGTCAGGATGCCGTCGCCATCTTTGTCGAGCGTGGCCAGCGCGGCGCTGGCATTGGCGATTTCTTTGGCATCAATCACATGATCGTGATTGGCGTCCAGGGCGCCAATGAGCGGGGAGGGGGGCGGGCGGTGACCGTGACCGCCGCCGGGCGGACGGCCTTCGCCTGGTCCGTTGTTGTCCTGGGCCGCGAGGCTCCACGTCATGGCGCCGAGCACGGTGGCCAGCGCGAGGGTTTGTTTAATGTTCATGGTTTTCCTTTGGTTGTGGTGGTTGTTGTTGTGGTGGGGTGCGAAAATCAGTTGTGGGCCAAGTTGCCGGCCGGCCGGACTTCCCGGAGTTTTTCCAGGGCAAACGGCTTCGTCAGCAGCCCGCCAAATCCCAGCCGGCGGGCGGATGCTTCATCGAAGAGTCCCGTGCCGGTGGTCAGGAATACTTTCAAGTCCGGCGCCAGCGCATGGATCTGTTGGCACAACTCCGCGCCGTCCATCTCCGGCATCTTGAAATCGGTGATCACCAGCTCAAACGTCTCGGGGGCCGCCGCCAGGGCGGCCAGGGCGGCCAGGGGTGAATCGAAGCATTCCACCTGCACGCCGTGAATCCTTTTCAATAAGCTTCCCAACAGGTCCAGCAGGGGGCGTTCGTCATCCACCACCATCCAGCGGGGCGCCTGGGACCGGTCGGCCGGGGCATAGGTTGTCAGCATGGCATTTCCTTTGCCGGTTGGATGATCACGCGGACCGGAAACGTGACGAGCACCACTTGCTCGAGCACGATGCGGATCGCCTCAGATGTGTCGTCGTCGTTGTTACTCTTCATGCGCACACTCTACGCGAAGCAACCTTAAGCCAGCGTTAAGGCGGCGTTAAGCCAGCGGAAATTATTTCAGGTGGCCGGCTGGTGGCGGGATTTTGGCGGCTCGCCGCCTGTGCGTTCGAGGCCTGGCGAAATGAGCCATCCGCGTAATCCGCAGTTAAATCCTGCTTGGTTGGTTTTTCAAATTCCATGTTCGCGCATGCCCGCCCGCTGGTGGGCCGATCGCCCACGGAGCGCGAGTTGTCTCAACTCGCAGCGCGGGGCCAATCCGCGCGCAGGGCATGATTCAAACCTCCCTGTCCTGCTTGCGCTGCGCCGTTCGCTGTTTTCGATGGAATAGGAGATTGGAGTTCAGTTTTCGAGGACTGGCCGGAAGGAATCCAAGGCTGATCCCAACCCAGGGTCGCCGCCACCCTGGCTGACAATTGGCGACCACCCCACCAGCGGTTTGGCGTCAGCCACACCCGCACCAAGCAGGTCATGGAGTTACTAATTGCCCCCCCGACCAGCGGTTTGATGGCCGCCACCACTGCGGCTTAAAAAATCTCGCCTACCGGCATTGAATGCGGGGAATGCCGGTAGGCGGAGTATACACAGGAAACATGGGATTGGCCAGCCAATTTTCCATCGATTTTCCCGCGCTGAGTTGACTTAACCCGCCTGCCTCCAGGGATTCATCCAAGGGTTATTCCACGTCCCAAGCCAGTGCTTTTACCCAAGTCCCCGGCGCGTACGTGTTTCAACCGTTCAAGCGAACGTCCATTCCTCAGAAAACAGCGGGGAACCTCGTTTCTCTCCCCGGATTTTTTGCGCCTTTTGCGCCTCTTTGCGGCCAACCCGTTTCCCAATTTGCCACCCAAGCTGCTTCTTCCTCCGCACCAGCGAATCCCGCCGTGTCCCCCATGAATCCACCCATCCCGCAATCCATCAATCCATTTTAAATTCGCGTCAATTCGTGCAATTCGCGTAAAACCCCCATTCCAAACTCGCCCACCGGCCATTCGTCATTAGACATTCGTCATTCGTCATTTCCTTAATCTCGCCTTAAGGTTCCTGCTGCGATCATCCGGCACTGGCGGTCCCGCCCCCGGCGTGGCAAAATCCGTCCATCCCATGAGAATCCTGATTGTCGAAGACGAACCCGACCTCCTCGCAAGCCTGGCCCAGGCCCTGCGCGAGGAAGGCTATGCCGTCGACACCGCCGACAACGGCCCCGACGGCCTCTTCAACGCCGAGGGCACCGACTACGACGCCATCATCCTCGACGTCATGCTGCCCGGCTTGGACGGCTGGGAACTCCTGCGCCGCCTCCGCCGGACCAGGAAAACCCCCGTGCTCATGCTCACCGCGCGCGATCAGAGCCGCGACCGCGTGCGCGGGCTGGACACCGGCGCCGATGACTACGTCGTCAAGCCCTTCGATCTCGCCGAAGTCTTTGCCCGGCTGCGCGCCATCATCCGGCGTAGTTCGGATCAAGCCACCAGTTTCATCGACCTTGGGGCCGTGCAGATTAACACCGCCGCGCGGACTGTTTCCCTGCGCGACCAGCCCGTGGAACTGACCGCGCGCGAATACTCGCTCGTGGAATTCCTGGCCCTGCATCGCGGCCAGGTCGTCACCCGCACCCGGCTTTACGAGCATCTCTTCGATGAAAACGAAAGCTCCCTGTCCAACCTGCTCGATGTCCATGTTTCCAATGTCCGGAAAAAACTCGGCGCCGAATTCATCGTCACCCGGCGCGGCCACGGCTATTGCATCGAATGAAACTGTTCAAATCCATCAAGTGGCGGCTGCAACTCTGGTATGGCCTCGTGCTCGTCGTCGTGTTGGTCGGCTTTGGCACCACCGCCTATCAACTCGAGCGGGGACGGCAATTCCGCCGGCTGGATGAAGACCTGCATCGGCGCGCGGGCTTGCTGGTCAACACCCTGCGCCGGCCGCCACGCGGGCCCGCCTGGGCGGGGCCGGCCTTTGACCAGCCGCCACCGCACCGCACCGAGGATGGTTCTGAACCCCAACCCGAGCCGCTGGAGCCGGGGCACGGTAATTTGCCGGCGACCGTTCCATTTCATTTACCCCCCGCTGCCGCCGCCTTGTTCGACGCGAGCGATCCGAATGGATTTTATTTTATCATCCGGCGCGATGGCACCGAACTGGCGCGTTCCACCAACGCACCCGCTGTGTTCCCCGACGCGTTCCGCGCCGGCGAGGATCTGGCTGGTGTCATGAAAGACCCGGAGCCGCCGGATGGGTCGGGGAAAGACTCCGCGTCCAGCCAGCGCGACGATCTCCGGCCCGAAATGGCCGGCCCGACGTCCGGGTTTGCTCCTGGCCAGCCCGGCCCGGCGCGCACGCGCGGAAATTTCCGTGAACTCGTCCTGCACGACCGCTCCCCGGCCAGCCCTTTCCGGGACACCATCGTCGTCGGCAGGAACATCGCCCGGGAATTAACCGAGTTGCACGTTATCGGTTGGACTTTGACCGGCGTCGGCGCCGTCATTTTGCTGCTGGGGCTGACCGTTGGCGGCTGGCTCGTCGGCCGGGCCCTGAAACCCGTTGCCGCCATCGGGGCCGCCGCCGCCAAAATTTCCGCCGGCGATTTATCCCAGCGCATCAATATCACCGACACCGACACCGAGTTGGGCCAGCTCGCCGCCATCTTGAACGCCACCTTTATGCGGCTGGAACGCGCCTTCACCCAGCAGAAACAATTTGCCGCCGATGCCGCGCACGAGCTCCGCACCCCCGTCACCGTCATGCTTACCCAGACCCAGACCGCGCTGAACCGTGAGCGCGACGCCACCAGCTACAAGCTCACCGTGGAAGCCTGCCAGCGCGCCGCCCAGCGCATGCGGCGCCTCATCGAATCCCTGCTCGAACTCGCCCGTTTCGACGCCGGCCAGGAAGTGCTCCGCTGCCAGCATGTTGATTTGGGCGCGACCGTGGCTGCCGGGGTGGAACTCGTACAGCCGCTGGCCGCCGAACAGGGCGTGACCATTTCCGTCGCCGCCGCCCCCCTGACCGTCACCGGCGATGGCGATAGGCTGGCTCAGGTGGTGAACAACCTGCTGACCAATGCGATTCAATACAACCGGTCTGGCGGCACCGTGTCCGTAAAGCTGGCGAGTCAAAATGGCCTTGCCGTCCTGACGATCGCTGACACGGGGCAGGGGATTGCGCCCGCTGACTTGCCGCGCGTCTTTGAGCGATTTTACCGTACTGACCAGGCGCGCACCGGCGGCGGCAACGCCGGCCTGGGGCTGTCCATCTGCCAGGCCATTGTCACCGCCCATGGCGGGACCATCGAGGCCGCCAGCGAAACCGGGTCCGGCACCACCTTCACCGTGCGCCTGCCGCTCGGCCCCGCTGCCGCGCCGGCTTGATGGCTGGCCGTCCGGCGGGCCCCGTCAGGCGTCCAGCGACTGACGGATGGTCCTCAGCAATTGCTCGGGGGCGAAGGGTTTGGAAATGAAATTTCCACTGCCGTGCAAAGGCGTTTTCCACCCGGAAATTTCGTGGCTGTAGCCGCTGCTGAACACAACCTTGAGGTCGGGGCGATCCGCCTGCAAACGCCGGGCCAGTTCCTGGCCCGTCAAACCTCCCGGCATCACCAAATCCGTCAGCAACAGCGTCACCGTTTGACTGTGTGCCTGCCACACCCCGAGCGCTTCGATGCCATTGGCCGCCTCCAGCATCTGATAGCCATGGTGGGTCAGGGTTTGGGTCATCAGCCGGCGCACCCCCGCGTCATCTTCCACCACCAGAATGGTTTCCACCCCTCGCTGTGGCTTGGGTGTGCTGGCCGGCACCCGGGATGCGGGCTCTGTCCGCTGGCTGGCCGGGAGAAAAACCTGAAAAGTCACCCCGTGGCCGGGTTGGTTGTCCACCTGGATCCAGCCATGGTGTTGCTTAACGATGCCAAAGACCGTTGCCAAACCCAGCCCCGTGCCTTTGCCAACCGCCTTGGTCGTAAAGAACGGTTCAAAAATATGCGGCAACACCGCCGGGGGAATGCCGCCCCCCGTGTCGCTGACCTCCAGGCAGACATACCGTCCCGGCAGCGCCTCCGGACAACTGGCGGGGCTTTCCGTAACCACTTGCGTGGTAGTGGCTAGGCGCAACCGTCCGCCCCCCGCCATGGCATCGCGCGAATTCACCGTCAAATTCATCAGAACTTGTTCCAGCATACCGACATCCGCCCAGATAAAGAGCGCCCCTGGGTACAACTGCTCCTGCATATGGACATCTTCGCCTATGATGCGCCGCAGCATCTTCCCCATATTCCGAACCACTTCATTCAAATCCAAAGTTTGCGGTTGCAACACTTGGCGGCGACTGAAGAGCAGCAACTGGCGGGTGAGATTCGCGGCGCGGTTGGCATCGGCGCGGATTTCGGCCAGACCTTCCCGTGCTTCCGTGGGCAACGACTCCACCAGTCCCACCAGTTCGGCTTGCATGAGCAACGATGTGAGAATGTTGTTGAAGTCGTGGGCAATGCCCCCGGCAAGCTGGCCGACGGCCTCCATTTTTTGGGCGTGGAGGAGCTGGCTTTGAAGCTGCTTTTCGCGGGTCACGTCGCGCTTGACGGCCACATAGTTGATTATTTTCCCGGCGGTGTCCCGCACGGGCGAAATGGTGGCGTCTTCTTCAAAAAAAGAGCCGTCCTTCCGCCGGTTGATAAAATGGCCGGTCCAAACTTCCCCGCGCTGGAGTTGATCCCACATCCGACGGTAAAAGGCGGCATCCTGTCTGCCGCTTTTTAGCATCCGGGGATTCTGCCCGACGGCCTCGGCGTAGGTATACCCGGTGTTTTTCTCATAGGCCGGGTTGACGTAGAGAATGGTCCCCTGCAGGTTGGTAATGAGGATGGTCTCGGCCGACTGTTCGACGGCAGTTGCCAGGCGGGCATGGGATTCTTCGGCCTGCTGTCGCCCGGTGATGTCATGCATCACCCAGACCCGGCCGACCACGTTTCCGTCCTGTGTCATGGGTGTGAACGTCCGCTCAAAACTCCGGCCGTCCTTGGTATGCAAGACTTTCACATCAACGGTTCCAAGGCGGATGGTTGACTGCATTCTTTCCAGGGCCAGTTCAGAATCGGTCAATTGATTCGTAATGAAACGGGCCATTTCCAGCTGGCTGGCGCTTGCCAGGATCGCGGGGGGAACATGCCAGAGTTCAACGAAGCGCCGGTTGACTTTGATCACCTTGCCTTGGTTGTCCACCGCCAGAATGCCGTCGGCAGTGGATTCAAGAATGGTCTGGAGATGAAGTTCGCTCTCCGTGAGTTTGACCTGCTGGGCGCGGCTGCTGGCATCGCTGCGGTGCAGCAGCACATAGCTGAAACTCAAGACCAGCATGAGCCCTACCGGCAGTGCCAGCCGGGTGACGACATTCCAGCGCCAATTCCGGGCATCCACGTCCATGCCGAACAACGCGAACACTTTGCCGGTTTGCGGGTTGGTGAGCGGAACCACCGCTGAAACCCAAATGCCCCAGCGGTCAGGCAGTGGGCCTTCAACCCCGGATTGACCGGCGTCAAAGACCCGGTGAAACACCGCTGAGGCCTCGGGATAGGTTTCGCCAGGCGGAGAATAATCCGGCGAATTAACCGGCTCGCTGTCAGCCAGAAAAAAGATGGTCCGGTCGGTTTTACGGCCTACGAGATATAGAAACCGGCAGCGAGGATTGGCGCTACGGATGGCGGCCAGTTGGGCTTTGATTTCTTGATAGCCGTGCGTGTTCAGGTCTGCCGCCGTGCCCGTAAGGTCTGCCGCATGCTCTGTGTTCACCGCCTGGCCCAGCATGCCCGTCAGCGCCAGCAGTTCGCGGCGCATTTCCTGGTCGGTTCGCGCCGCCATCCACCAGGCAAACAACGCCACGGCGGAAATCAGCAGCAAGCTGAGGCGCAGCGAATGCTGAATGTTTCTGGGGACAGGCATCAATTACTTCCGGTCAGCGGATTCAAACCATGGGTTGAGGCGGCCACTGCCGATCCAAAGACGACTGTTACCGGGTAGGTTTTCTTGCTTGCAAAATGTTCTTTCCAGTTGCTGATCATGGTCATGTCGGTATTGTAATGGAACTCTGATCTCATGCAGATTCAGGTCTCGCAATCCGCGCGAAGTGGTTATACTTTAGCAGGATAGAGATGACAAAACATCTTTTAGCGCAAAAACATTTCCGCCGCCGTGTCGGCGAAGCGCAAACCTTGATGCGTCAGGTGAAAACGGTCGTCAGTGAGGCTGGCCCAGCCGCGCTCGAAGAGGTTGGTCATTTCCGGTCCCCAGTTTTCCCGCAGGCCGAAGCCGGTTACCTGCCGGAAATCAGCGAGCGGCCAGCCGGCGTTCATGCGGAGGCCAAAGGCGGCGATTTCGCCGGCGCGGCGGAGTGGCGACAGTTCTTCGCTTGATTCAATTGCGCGGCGGCCCTTTTCCAATTGCTCGCAATAGAGCTGCGTATTGGCCCAGTTCTTGGTCCGCACGCCGCGCACATAGCCGGTGGCGCTGGGACCCAGGCCATGGAACTGTCCGCCACGCCAGTAATTGACGTTATGACGGCAGGCCCGGGACGGGATGGGGTTTAAAATTGACGGAGCAGGGGACGGCGCGGATTTTTCATCGCGGGCGAAGTTGGCGATTTCGTACTGGCGGAAACCGGCCTGGGTTGCCGCCGCAATCAAGGCTTCATACATGTCGCAGGCGAGGTTTTCATCCACGGCGAATTCGCCCGCCTTGAGCTGTTCAAACAAGGGGGTATCATCCTCGTAAATAACTTCATAGCTGGACAAGTGCTCGCTTTGCATGGCGGCGGCTTCGTGCAAAGTCTCCCGCCAGATCTCCATCGTCTGGGTGGGAATGGCAAACATCAAATCCAAGTTGAGGTTGTCAAAACCGGCTTTCCGAAGGATGTCGAAGGACTTAAAAACCTGTTCCCGGGAATGAATGCGGCCCAGTCGATCAAGCAGTTTTTCATCCAGCGACTGCACGCCCATCGAGATCCGGTTCACACCAAAGTCGCGAAACTGCTTGGCTTTGTCGGCCGAGACCGTGGCCGGATTGCATTCGATGCTAAATTCGTCGGCACCGAGCAGATTTAGTTTTTCCAGCGTACGCAGGATGGTTTCCCACTGGCGCAGGTTCAGGATGGACGGGGTGCCACCGCCAAAGAATATGGTTTTCGGCTTGAGCTCGGCCGCCACGATCTCGAGTTCCTGCACCAGCGCCGCGACGTAGCGGTTCACCAGTTCGCCGGATGAGGCTTCAGAAAAGAAGGCGCAATACGAGCATTTCTGCGCGCAGAACGGCACGTGAACATACAGGCTGGCGACGGGGGCGGAAACCACTTGCGACATGGCCCCAGTCTAGCAGAGCCGACGGGAGACTAAACAAAATTCCCCGGCGGCGGCTCGGCGGTTTTGACCCGCTGCACGTTGGCGGCTTTCATGCCTTTTTCACTGGCGATGGTTTCAAAGGTGACCTCGTCTCCTTCCATAAGCATGTGATAGCCACTGCCGGCGATGGAGGTGTGATGGACAAAAATGTCCTGCCCGGTTGGTCCGGTAATGAAGCCAAACCCTTTTTTATTGTCGAACCATTTGACTTTGCCACTTGCCATAACACAACTTCTGATTGGTTGAGCACGAGCCGAAAGCAAAAACGGACGTCACTGGCGATCCAGTGGCGTCCGCAAGGTTACTTTCTTTCAAAGTTCATGCCTTGTCTCAACAATGTTAATGATGGTTTTGAATGTCAAGCGGCATTTGAGAATTTGATGGAACGAAGGCGCCGGCTGACCGTCAATTATTGATTGCTCGCGGTCTGGCCTCCGCCAAAAAGGGGTTGAGCAACGACAAAAATAGGCACCAAGCAGGGCTGGTCGGCTGGTTTCGTCCGTTACTTGCCGGGTTGCCGCCGACCAACAACCGGACGGGGTTATTTTTGTGCCAGCAACCAATGCGGACGGGTCCACCAATGTAATTTTGGCCCCGTGGAAATTATTTTTCGGAAACCGGTCTTTTGCAGGGCCGTTACCAAGTCGCCCTTGCTGAAGCCAATTTCATGCGTGTTCGTCAGTTTCGCTACGCGGTATGAGATGCAGGTATGCAGCAGGTTGGGCTCGTTGCAAATCAGGAGCCAGCCGCCGGGGCGCAGACACTTGGCCGCAGACTCAATGGTTTCGCGCCAGTCAAAGGCGTGATGGAGGGCTTCGAAAACAAAGACGGCGTCAAACAGCTCGCCGGCCAGCGTCACGTGGACAGTTTCCATCGGCGCCGCCACAAATCGTAATTTGAACGGAATTTCTTTCGCCGCCAAAGCCTTGATCCGCCGGCCGGCATCGGCGACGTCAATTTCGGAGATGGTCGTCCCGCAGATATCGTAGCCCATGGTGGCCAGAAATTCGGCCATCCAGCCGCCGCCGCAGCCAAGTTCCAGGATTTTGGCGGGGGGCTCAAGCTGGAGTTGCTGGAGGCGGGTGACCAGCGTGGAGAATTGGTTCAGGAAAACCCACCGGTCTTTTCCGTGCCAGAACGGCTTGGTCATGTTGTTGTGGCGGACCTGTTTGTCCGTCATGCCGGGCAGGGCAAAAAAATAATCCTTCTCCGCCTGATACGCCGCCTGCTGGTCGAGGAACCGGGGGGGGAAGACGCCTTTGGAAAAATCATCGAGAATCAGCCAGACGCCCAGCCGCAGCTTGTCGATTTTGGAGAGGGGCAGATTCCAGTTGCGCAAGTTTTCCGCGAACAATGCCCGGCCCGGGCCAAACAAAAACGAATTGGCCAGGACGCGGGCGGATTGTTTTAGGAAATTCGCAGGCATGTTAAAATTGCTTCAGGAACCGGGCGTCGTTTTCGTAGAAAAGGCGGATGTCGTTGATGCCGTAGCGGAGCATGGCGATGCGCTCGATGCCGAAGCCGAACGCCCAGCCGGTCCAAACTTCGGGATCGTACCCGACGGTCTCGAACACCTGCGGATGCACCATGCCGCAGCCCGCAATTTCCAGCCAGTCCTTGCCCATCTTTTTCACGAGCGCGTTGGTGAAATCAATTTCGTAGCTCGGCTCGGTGTAGCTGAAATAGTGCGGCCGGAAACGGATCTTCACGTCGCTGCCCATGAGCTCGCGGAAGACGAATTCCACGGTGCCTTTGAGGTCCCCCACCGTGACGTTCTTGTCCACGTAAAGCCCCTCGATCTGGTGGAAAGTCGGGTTGTGCGTGGCGTCGGCGTTATCGCGGCGATACACGCGGCCGGGCACGATGATGCGCACCGGCGGGGCCTGCTTTTCCATCACGCGAATCTGCACGGAAGACGTATGGGTGCGGAGCAGGCGTTTGTCGGTGGTGTGCAGGTAAAAGGTGTCCTGCGAATCGCGCGCGGGATGGTCGGCGGGCGTGTTCAGCGCGTCGAAGCAATGATACTCATCTTCGATCTCCGGGCCGTCGGCCACCGCAAAGCCGATTTTGCGAAAGGCGCGGACGATGTCATCGGTGACCTGCGTGAGGGGATGCAGTTTGCCGAGGGCGCGGCGGCGGCCGGGCAGGGTGAAATCCGTCGGCTCCTGCGGCAGCGCGGCTTTCAGTTCCAGCGCTTCGCGGCAGGTGGCGAGCGCGCCTTCGAGTTCCACTTTCGCGGCGTTGATGAGTTTGCCAGCGGCGGGTTTCTCCTCTTTGCTGAGGGTGCCGAGTTGCTTCATCAGGGCGGTGAACTTGCCGTTGGGGCCGATCCAGGTGCCTTTGGTTTGTTCCAGCGCGGCCAGATCGGGCGCGCCCTTGAGTTCAGTCAGCGCCGTTTGCTTCAGCGGTTCAATGTCGTCGAGAAAAGCCATATTTCAGGGGGACAAGCTAGGGAAAGTGAAGCGAAATGAACAGGGAAAACCGCGGGATTCTCCCGCTTGAGGCACAATTGGACACCGTCATCAATGGTGAGACGAACGGGCGTTCCAAGCAAACATGTGGCGGGAACCGGTCAACGCCGAAGGACCGGCCCGGCGGGGTTGAAATTGAGTTTGTTTGGGTTTGTTTTTAAATCTGCGTTTTTTGAAAAACGGTTCTTCGCTGTTCTCTGTGGAATGGAGGTTTGGATTTCAGTTTTCTGAGGACCGGCCGGAAGGAATCCAAGGCTGAGCCCGAGCCAAGGTCGCCGCCACCTTGGCTGACAACTGGCGACCACCCCGCCAGCGGTTTGGCATCAGCCATACCGGCACTAAGCAGGTCATGGAGTTGCTCATTGCTCAATGTCCCCTGACAAGCAGTTTGATGGACGCAACCACTGCGGCTTAAAAGGCTTCGCCTACCGGCATTGAGTGCGGGCAATGCCGGTAGGCGGAGTTTACCCAGGAACAATGGGTTTGGCCAGCCAATTTTCCAAGGTGCAAAGGATTTGCGCGCGCGGCGGAAACGGTCAGGTAGCCCCGTCAAGGGCGATATCTTTGTATTGGCACCATCCCCTTTGATTTTCCAGCTCCAGATGAGCGAGATCAGCTCACGCCTCCGGCCCAAAACTTTACGCTGTTCAAATCTCTTGATCGCCGATTCCACTGAAAACAGCGAGGAACCCGAAAAATAATCGTATATTATTTAAATTCAGATACTTGTATGGCGCAAAATATCCACCCATCCATTTTGATTCAATAGTTTGGTCGTCTGTGTGGACGGCCAGAGCATTGTTGGGAATGCTCTCATGTCTGGCTTTCAGGCTGCAAAAACAGTCACCAGGCAACCGGGCGGAAGCCCCCAACTGCAAAGCCTGATTGCGATCAGCTGGGTGGTTCAAGGTTGTTCCAGAAAATATTCGTGCCGATCTACTGCCTCGAGCACTGCGGCATGACTTGGAAAGATCGCACCGCCACTTCGGCGGTTCGCGTCATCAATTGACAGCCCGGTTCGGGGTCGTGGGCGCACTGTTCGCGCTCCCGTTTCCCCTGGAAAAGGGTTCTTCTTGGGAGAAATTCATTGGCCAAAACACAAATGGCGTGGCGTTAGCGTCCCGCTCGGTGTTGGTCAAATGCCAGGCGGAGACTGTGAATGCGCCGCACGGTTCACCCAATTCTCGGTCCACCAATTCGAAGCAACCTCAGTTTCATGCGGTGTGAATGGCTTGGGGAGGAACGACCGTGCCGTTGGCCGCCAGATGATATTCGGGACTGTTCTCAACGGCATCCTTGGTGAGCTTGACGAAAACCGTGGATTCCTCATAGCTGATCTGCTTGATCTGGCTCATCGAAAACTGCACGTCTTTGCCGGTGAAACGGTGGCCGACTTTGACGACCAGTTGCTGGATGGCCCAACTTTTATCGTCCATCAGAAAATCGCAGACATGACCAACAAACCCGTCGGTGGCTTGGAGGCTGTAGCCGTTCACGGCCTGCGTGCTGCGCAAGTGCGCATCGGCGTGTTCAGTTTTGGCGCCGGTCGTCGCGGCCGGCCCGGCGGCGGCAAACTTGGGCGGCGTTTCCAAAAACGGAAAACCACTGGAGCCACCCCACAGTCCATCGCCCTCCCAGTAGTAAGGGAAGCCGTAATAGCGGTAATAATCTTCTTCGTATTGGCGCGATACCGGCTTGTGCGTCTCAATCGCGGGGCTGTCCTCAATTTGCTTCCGCGTCAGCTTCACGAGCATGGCTTTGCCCGCGGGATAGATGCTGCCGAAAGCGTGTGGCGAAATGAGCACCTGTCGCCCGGGCAGCCAGGTTCCCGTGTCGGCGACGACATAACGAACCGTCCAGGTGAGATCGTTAAAATAAAAGTCTTTCACCTGGCCGAGGTCGCCATCCGAGGCGCCGAGCTTGTTGCCGTATAATTGGTTGATGCTTCTCAACATAAATTTGTTTTGGTTGGATTTGAGTTTTTTCGCGATGAGGTGGTGGATTCGTCCGTAAGCACATCAATCGCGGTTATGGGAACCTTGGCGGGCGACGAGAAATCCGAGCAGCGCGCCAACCCCAACCCCGATGGCGATGGCTTGATAAGGATGCGCCTGCACGGCGGCGTCGGTGGCTTTTGCGCCTTCGACCGCCTGGTCACGGACGTTGCCGGCGATTTCCCGGGCGCGTGCCAGCGTGGCGGCGACGCGCCGGCGGGCTTCAGTGACTTTTTCGCCGGCCACGTCCGCGGTGGCGGTCATCAACGCGTGGGTGTCGGCGGCCAGTTGTGCGAGGTCGTTCCTGATGGCTTGAGTTTCTTTGTTCATATTTGTTGGTGTTTAATAGTTACGGTAAATTTTCTTCGGCCACGAGGTGATCCCCGATGATGGCGGCGCTAAAACGGTCGGTGTTCACCGGTATTATTTCTGGGTCGCTCAGCGGGGTGGCTTTCGCTGCAGCGGCGACGTTTAAAATTGAATTCCGGCCCCCAAATGGATTCGTCACGGATTCATGTGCGCGCGGATCCGGCCGCCATTGGCCATCCACGACGAGGCAGTATTCGTAGGTGCCAGGGGCAAGAAACATTTCCTGCCACCACTTGTCGGCACTGGCGGATAGCGGGGTCATGGCTGCGGGTAGCCAGTGATTGAAGATTCCCGCGATGCCAACGGTGGTGGCATCGGGATGCGAAAATTCAAAGTCGCCTGGCAACCGTTTGGAGCCGAAGCCGGAAGGGTGGGGATGGTTGTGGTTGGATTTCATGGCGGGCAAAATTTCTGGACAATCAATTCGACTGTTTTTTCAATTCAACGGGCGGTGGACGAGAGGGTGTTGATTGTTTCCACCAAGGTCTGGCCGCAGGTGGGGCAGGTGCCGGGGGTGGCCTGCACGAAATCGGGATGCATCGGACAGCTATACCTGGCGACTTGGCTGTCGCGGGCGACCGGTTGGGAGGTTTTGCAGCCAATCATGCCCAACATCGCTGCGCCCACCAACCCGATCATTAAGGCGATGGTGATTGGTTTCATTTGTTTCACCTCACCAATTTGAACCGGAGAGATTGCCGCCGCCATGGGGTGTTACCCGCATGGAGCAGGAACTGGTGCGGTTGGAACGGGAGTGCCAGGTGGTGACGACGGGCTGCGGTCAGAATATGCTGCCGCGCACCCTGTTCCGCACCGAAAGCGGCAAATTGCCGGTCAATGCCACCGTGGCGGGTTTCCGGTCGGCCAGCCATGCCGACATCGGTGCCAAGTTTCAGCGAATCGTCGCCGCCGACACCAGCTAAACCCGGGCCAGAAAGACCGAAGCCTGAACCTCTCCGACCTGATAACAACCATGGGCCGGCTGGATTTGCAATGGGCGCGGCTGGGCGTCGTTTTTATGAATTCTTGTAATTTATTTCATTTTTTATTGAACGGTTTGGCCTGGCTGTAATACTGCCCGGCGTGGACAGTATTGCTGTAAAACCCAAAGCAGCCCGCGCCGATCGTTTGAATCCGGTGGAAACCGAGGTCATTGATTTCTTCGTGCAGTTCTCCCGCGCCCTGGGGCAGCCCCGCTCGGTGGCCGAAGTCTACGGCCTGCTGTTCGTCTCCCCGGTGCCGCTGACATTGAATGACGTGGAAGATCGCTTGGAAATGAGCCGCGGGTCCGCGTTTCAAGGACTGCAATTTCTGGAGGAACTGGGTGCGGTGCGGGCGGTGCGGATTCCTGACCAAAGGCGCATGCATTATGAAGCCGTTGCACAATTGCGTAATCTGGCGGGCAGTTTCCTGCGCCAGCAGGTGTTGTCGCATTTGAGCGACAGCCCGGCCCGGTTGCAACGCATTACCAAGAAAGCGGAGCTGCTCACCGGCGACCAGCGGGAATTTGCCTTGGCGCGCGCGAAGTTGCTCAAAAGCTGGGACGCGAACGGGCGACGCATACTGCCGTTTTTACTGAAGATTTTAGGTGGCAAATAGCCATGCTGGGTGGAACTGAGGCGCATGCCTTGGCATCAGAACATAGCCGTCGTCGGCCAGGTGGCCGGGCGGAGTCGCGCCGGAACCTTGTGCAACGAAATTTGCCCAACGGCCAAGGGCGGCAGCATGGTCGGGAACGCCGCGCCAGCCGCCCGGCCTGTTTTCTCCAAGCAAGGCGCTTAATTGGCACTCCCAAAAAAAATGAAAATCGGAATCGTTGGACTCGGTTACGTCGGCCTCCCGCTCGGATTGCAATTTGCCCGCGCCGGCGTGGAAGTCCTGGGGTTTGACATTGATCCCGCCAAGGTTGCTCAGCTCAACCGCGGTCGCAGCTATATCAAACACATTGCTGGCAGTGCCGTGGCCGAACAAGTGCGGGCCGGCCGCTTTGCCGCCACCGCTGATTTCCGACAGATTCAGACCGTCGCCGCCGTCATCATCTGCGTGCCCACGCCGCTGACAAAACAACGCGAGCCCGACCTCTCCTACATCATCGCCACCGGCCAGGCCATTGCGCCGCACCTGAAGCGCCCCGCAACCACCCGCCAGCCGCGCGCGCCCCTTCCGCTCGTCGTCCTCGAATCCACCACCTATCCCGGCACCACCGAGGGCGAACTCCGCGAGGTGCTCGAAACCGTTTCCGGCCTGAAAGCCGGCCAGGACTTTCACCTCGCCTTTTCCCCCGAACGCGAAGACCCCGGCAATCCTGCCAGCCAGGTGGCCGACATCCCCAAGTTGGTCGGCGGTTACACCCCCGCGTGCTTGAAACGCGCCGTGGAACTCTATTCCCGCGCCGTCAAAACCGTCGTCCCCGTCGCCTCCTGCCGCGAAGCCGAGGCCGCCAAACTGTTGGAAAACATCTTTCGCAGCGTCAACATCGCCCTCGTCAACGAATTGAAGGTCGTCTATGCCGAAATGGGCATCGACATCTGGGCCGTCATCAACGCCGCCAAAACCAAGCCCTTTGGCTTCATGCCCTTTTATCCCGGACCCGGCTTGGGCGGACACTGCATCCCCATTGACCCGTTTTATCTCACCTGGAAAGCGCGCGAATTTGGGCAAAACACAAAATTCATCGAACTGGCCGGCGAGATCAACCGCGCCATGCCCGAATACGTCGTCACCCGTACCGCCGCCGCCCTGAACGCCCGCAAAAAACCCCTCAACGGCTCCCGCGTCCTCATCCTCGGCCTCGCCTACAAGGCCAACGTCGATGACGACCGCGAATCCCCCAGCTATGTCTTGCTCGATCTGTTGGCCGCGCAAGGAGCCAGGGTCGCCTACTACGATCCCCATGTACCCGTCATCCGCCCCACGCGCGAACACCCCCACTGGGCCGGCACCCAATCCATTCGCTGGACCCGTGCGGCCATCGCCGCCTTCGATGTCGTCGTCATCGCCACCGCGCATGCCGCCGTGAATTACCAGGAACTGGCCAACTGGGCCAAGGTCATCGTCGACACGCGCAACATCATGGCCGCGGTGACGACCAAAAAGGACCAGGTATGGAAAGCCTGATTTCAGCGTTTTAGCTTTTCAGCTTTTCAGCCTTTTGTTTTATGAAAACTCTCCTCGTCACCGGCTCGTCCGGTTTGATTGGTTCAGAAGTCTGCGTGAATTTTGGGCGCGAACTCGGCAGGCAGATCCACGGGGTGGACAATAATCAGCGCGCCGTCCTTTTGGGCCGCAAGGCGACACCCGCCGGAACCAGCAGCGCCTAAAGTAAAACCTGCCGGGATTCTTCCATCACGAATTGGAAACCGTGTTTGCCCACTCTGATCTAGCGCCCGCGCTAGCCAAACTCGTAAACTCGATGACCGAAACAAACAACCCCTCTGAAATATCGACTAGGTTGCCCTGTTTGGATGGCTTGCGCGCTATTGGTATCATCTTCGTCATGATGGCGCATTTGCAGAATGTGCTAGCTTGGCACATCGCGGGATTTGGCAAAGCTATCTGGGATGGTCTCGGGCCTCTGGGAGTTAACTTATTTTTCGGACTCAGTGGTTATATAATTACGCACCTATTTGTTAGAGAGTTCAGGCGATCCGGGACGGTTTCGTTAAGAAATTTTTATATGCGCCGGGTGTTGAGGATTTTTCCAGCCTTTTACCTATATCTTGCGGTGATATGCGCCTTAGTTTTTTTGGGTGTTTTGAAAATTCCTTTGGTTCAGTTGGCGCGAGCTGCCGCTTACCTTACCAATTATTATCGTTGCTATGGAACGACTGATTTCTGGTTCGTTGGGCATACCTGGTCGCTTGCGATGGAAGAGCAGTTTTATTTATTCTGGCCAGTTTTTTTGATATTGGTTAGGGTTGACCGAGGCAAAGGATTGGCTCTAATGTTGATTGTGCTGATGCCAGTGCTACGGGTGGCGTGTTATTTCCTGCTACCAGCTAGCCGGTCTGGTTTGGGGGAGACGACACACACTAGCGTAGACCTGCTGATGTATGGGTGCTTGCTGGCCTTTCTGGAAGGAAATTCCCGCTTTGAATGGGCTATGGACTGCTTGAAAAAATGGGTTTTTCCACTGGGTGCTGGCGTGTTTCTTCTTTTCGTCCACCCGCTCTTGGAAAATCACTTCCGGGGAGTCTACGAGTTACCCATTGGCATTTCACTGGAAGCGGGGTTGATCGCTTTTATCGTTGCGTGGTGCTTGCGCAATCCGCTTTCAATGGGAGGAGCTTTCTTAAATTCTCAGTTCATGATGCACATCGGCGTATTGTCATACAGCTTGTATCTGTGGCAACAGCTTTTTCTAACCAACCTCAACCAAACCATACTCGGAGCCTTTCCAATCGGGATCTTTTTTTCTTATGCCGCTGCTTGCGCATCTTATTATCTGATGGAAAAGCGTTTTTTGAATCTCCGCCGTCAATATAGGTGAATCAAAGTGATGCCCTCGTTCAAAAACACTCTTGATGCGCTATGCCCAACTTTTTTGCGTAGGTATAAAACGCGAATTGAAGCTTCGCCGTTGGGCTACCGCCTAGCCAAAGGAGCTTTCTGGTCGCTAGCCGGTTCGTTGATTTCACGCGGGTTGGGACTGTTATCCGCCATCCTCGTCGGGCGAATGTTAGGCAAGCAGGAATATGGCGAGCTGGGAATTATCCAGAACACCATCGGCATGTTCGGCACGTTAGCTGGGTTTGGCATGGGGTTGACGGCCAATAAGTATGTAGCCGAGTTCAAGCACATCGATCCCGCTCGTGCCGGGCGAATTATTGCCCTGGCCAGTGCCACCGCATGGATCAGTAGCGGCATCATGGCTGTGGTGTTGGTGGTCTGCGCACCCTGGCTTGCAGCGAAAACGCTGGCGGCCCCCCACCTCTCCGGGTTGCTCCAGATCGGGGCGTTATTGCTCCTTTCAAGCGGGGTCAATGGGGCGCAAGTGGGCGCCTTGTCCGGCTTTGAAGCCTTTAAGCGTATTGCCCACATCAATCTGATTTCTGGATTACTCACCTTTCCGCTAATGGTAATTGGTGCTTGGAAATGGGGGGTGACTGGCGCGGTATGGGGCTTGATTGGTAGCCAGGTGGCAAATTGTGGGATGAGTTTTTTTGCGGTGCGAATCGAGGCAGCCAAGTATCAGATTTCACTTCGCTACGCCGGCTGTACATCTGACATGAGATTATTCTGGAGTTTTAGTCTGCCAGCGGTATTAACTGGTGTTTTGGGGAGCATGGTGAGTTGGGGGGCTGGAGCATTGGTGGTGAACCAAATCGGCGGCTACGGTGACATGGGAATCTATAATGCGGCACTACGTGTTAAACTCTTGCCTGAAATGTTTCTCGGCATGCTCATCGCGCCGATGTTGCCGATTTTGAGCGAGGCCTTCGGCAAAGGTGACCGCTACACCTTTCAACGCACCCTGCTGTTCAACTTCCTGCTCGCCACTTTGATCATCGTTCCAGTCTCACTGGTTCAGGCGGCAGCCCCTTCACTGACGATGATGCCGTTTGGTGTGGAATATCAGGGACGATTGGAAATCGTGCAGTGGCTGATGCTCCATGCCGTGGTCAATGCATTGATGTTCCCGATGGGCAGCATTCTGATTAGCATGGGTGAAATGTGGTTTAGCTGGCAGGTCAACCTTCTTTATGCAATTTTGTTTGGTGTCAGTGCTTGGCTTCTAGTGCCTTGTTACGGTGCCGCTGGCTATGCGGCCGCCATGGCAATCGCTAACGCTCTTGCGAATATCCCCTTCGTGATATTTCTCTACCGCAGGCTGCCAGACGTTATGGTTTATATGCGGTGGGGTTTGCTCCTTGCCATGGTGACTGGACTATTCGTTGGCTGTATCATTGCATTCCGCGAATTGCCGCTGGTGGGCGCGGGGATTTTTGGGGGCTCGGCGGCGGTCGGTTTCCTTGGACTAAAATACCGCCTTCACATGAAGGCCCTGCATGGCAGTTAAATCCACCGTTTCCCTTGCATTTAGCTAATCGAACTCGCGATGCCGCGCAACTTTGCTGGCTGCTAATTTTCGGTGGCGTACTGGTTGGTAGCTCAGTTTAACAATAAAACCGAATTATTCACGGGCATTGGGCGCACACCCGTGATGATGCTTCTTTAAAATATCTCCAATATGGTTGTCTCCCCAAATTTTGAGGAATTGGTTGCGGAATACCGCAATACTCTTGAACACAACGACTACCTCTGGCGGAAAATGACCGATGCGACATGGGCTGATCCCACACTCACCGAGCACCGCCGCCACATTGAACAGCATAAGCTCGGGTTTGGGGATGCGGCCTTTCATGCGATGTGGCTAAGATTACTTGACGCGGCTGGCCGTCGGTTTGGCAATGTAAGGGCACTCGAAATTGGCGTATTCAAAGGGCAAGTCATTTCACTCTGGTCACTCATCAGTCGCCAATTGGACATCCCCGTTGCGATTTCCGCTATTACGCCGCTTGCGGGCAATCCTCGACCCAAGTTCGGCTTGTGGCAAAAAGTTCGCTTTCGGGTTGATCGAAAGTTCCGAGAATTCGTTACCACTGGCAATTACTATTCGCACAACGAGGACTATGAGGCAACGATTCGTGATCTGTTTGAAAGGTTCCAATTGTCTTTTGAAGCAGCACTCATACATAAAGGTTTATCAACCGATGAGGCAATACTAGCAACGCTTGAGAAGGCGACATTCCACATTGTTTACATCGATGGCGACCATACCTATGAAGGTTCATCAGTTGATGTGCGGAATTTCGCGCCGAAGGTCGTGCAGGGAGGGTGGCTCGTGATGGATGACGCTAGCTATGACTTACCCGGAACGGCTTTTTGGAAAGGTTACGAAAGCGTTGGTCGTGCGTGTGAATTACTGCCTGGATTGGGATTTAAGAATATTTTGAATGTCGGTCATAATCGAATCTATGAAAAATGTTGCTGACCGCGATCCGGTTCTTTAGCCGAGAGTGCCCGAATAGAAGAAGTATTGCCGCTCGCATTAATGTTGGAAATTAGCCAAAGCAAGGCGTGACATGACAACACAATTTCAGGCCACCGTCCGGGTTTATCTGCTCACCTATCGACGGCCCAAGACTTTAAGCCGTGCTTTGCATAGTCTTCTAACCCAGACACACACCAATTGGATATGCGAACTCCATAATGACGCGCCGGATGATGCTTATCCAGAAAAGTTGGTCGCGCAAACAAATGACCCGCGCATTATTTTTGTAAAACATTCCAGAAATTTGGGCCCGGTTGGATCTTTCAACCTGGCTTTCCGCCCAATTAGTGAGCCATTCATGGCGCTTTTGGAGGACGATAATTGGTGGGAACCTGAATTCCTTGAGTCCGCGTTACGCGTTTTCAATGCCAAACCATCTTTGAATTTGGTGTGGGCCAATATGTGGAAATGGAAGGAAGGCCCCGGCAATTCATGGACAAAGGCAGGAACCATTTGGCCTGCCACAAGCGATGAGGAGATTGAGATTTTTGCGGAAGACCATCCGCAACAAATGGTGAACCACTTGCACTCCAACGGCGCAATGCTCTTAAAAATTTTGCCGGACTCAACCTTTGTGGTTCCCTCTACCATTCCCTTCGTTATGATTGAGCCTATACGCGAGAGGGTATATCATTTGCCTATGGCCCTGATCAAGAAACCGCTTGGGAATTTTGCCTTAACTTTGACGAATTGTCACGACCCTCATTTGGAGCCCTATCTTCAAGGACTTGTTCTACTGTCACAAAGCTTTCTGCGACACGCTTCAAAGCCTGCCGAATTCTACCTGCGAGCATGGCAGAACGCTAGGTTCACCAGCATATATCTTATGATTGCTATTTTTTTGGGTCTGGTCAGTCAAAGACGGTTTGACCTCCTTTTAAAATTTCCTGTAAAAGATTTGGCTTTCTGTTTGGGGTGGTGCGGACGCCACCCGTTGAGGCTGTTTAAAATGCTTCGTGCCGGCCATGATCAACCGGAACTGAATGCGTTTTTAGACCGTGCTTCTCAACAAAAATGGAATGGTTCTGAACCTTGAAGCGGAGATATTGGCCTGAATCCGGGAATGCCATTTTTCAGCATTGTTATTCCGACCTACAACCGCGCCGCGCTATTATGCGCGGCGCTGGAATCAGTCTTTGCCCAGACGTTTAGCGATTATGAAGTCCTGGTGGTGGATGATGGCTCAACGGATGTGACGGCTGCCGAAATAGCTGCTCGTAATGGGCGCATCCGACTTTTCCAGCAGAAAAACCAAGGGCCGGGGGCCGCCCGGAACTTGGGAACGCGCAATGCGACTGGGGACTATGTGGCCTTCCTGGACAGTGACGACATCTGGTTTCCGTGGACACTACAAACCTATTTTGATGTTTTGAATCAGGCGGATATGCCAGGATTCATTGTTGGAAAGCCTTTCGACTTTGCAAAAATTTCTGATTTGATCGACGCCAAACAAACCCTGCTTTCGGTATCATCCTTTTCCGACTATCTAGCTGCCGCAAATAGGCCAGGTTTCACCATCCTTACTTGCAGCAGTGTTGTGGTACGCCGCACGGAAATTCTTCACTCAGGCGGTTTCAGCGAGCAAAACATGAATGCAGAAGATTCGGACCTCTGGTTGAAGCTTGGGCTGGTTCCCGGGTTTAGGTGCATTGAGGCGCCGGCGACAAATGGTTATCGCCGGCATTCTTTATCCGCGGTGTCGGATCTGGAAAAGACTTATCGCGGCTTGGACCACATGGTTCAAACCGAAGTAGCTGACGGTTATCCTGGCGGCCGGGCCCGGCAGAAGCAGCGCCAGGAAGTCATCACTCGGCATTTGAGGCCTGCCTCCCTTAGCCTGCTGCAAAGTCGTGCATTTAAAAAGGCTTTTCAACTATACGCGCGGACGTGGCGCTGGAACTGTCGGTTGGGTAGAATAAAATATTTAGTCGGCTTCTGGTTTTACTTCCTGCGTAGCGCCTTGTTTAGTCGCAAACATTCATAAATGAAAAAGCCTTTCAAAATACACTGCATCGCACTGACGAAAAACGAGGTGGACGTAATTGGCCTCTGTCTTATCAAAGCTGCTATATGGGCCGATAATATTTATGTGTATGACGGTGCCAGCACTGACGGCACCTGGGATGTAGTCAAGTCACTGGATCACCCTCGCATTATCCCCTGGAAGCAGGACGGCAAGGTTTTTAAGGAGGGATTGCGGGCGGAGGTGTTCAACGAATTCCGACATCTATCAGCCGAAGGAGATTGGTGGTTGCAGCTTAATGTTGATGAGTTTTATCCTGAAAATCCGCGTGATTTTTTTAGTCGGGTGCCACTGGCTCACAACTTTGTTTGGGGCACAAACGTCGAATATTACCTCACGCAAAAGGACATTCAAGAGTTGGATTTTTCCCAGCCTTTCGAGCATCTCCAATCCGCGCTTCATTACTACAAGGTATTCTGGTCGGAGCCGCGTGCCTTTCGATACCGCCGGCGGCTTGTTTGGAAAACAGACTGGGCTTGGCCGAGGCACCCGGGAATCGTGGCCAAGGAACGGATCGTCTTCAAGCATTATCCCTACCGGTCACCACAGCAAATTCAGATGCGCCTCGATGTGCGGCGTGATAACCGTGGCCGGGGGTTTGCTGGTTGGGACCACGCAAAGGAATTGGATTGGAGATCTAAAATTGTTTGCGATCAAGAATGCCATTATGACGACGCGCATAGCCCGCTGCGAATTGTTGAGTCCGAATTACCACCTCATTTGGAACCCTTGGGGGTGCGGTTCGTCAAAAAGCTCATGCACTCAACCGGAATATGGCCTTGAACCAATTTACTCAGAATCATTTTAAATATTATGATCATTGATTTTGATAAAGAATTCGGCTTTTGCCCGGAGTTGGTGCGGCTATATGCATCTGGATTTGCCAAAGGTGCGAACGACGAACATTTTAAATTGGACGGCTGTTCCACGACCAATAATTTAATCGTACTTAGGCGGATGCTTGATCGCTACCAACCTCGAAAAACACTGGAAATTGGACTCTGTCTTGGTGGGTCATGCCTGCTGTTTACAGCAATACACAAAAAAAATGGGGCTGCACCCCGCTGCCAGCATACAGCGATTGACCCATTCCAGATTTCAATGTGGAAAGAAGCGGGGTTGTTGGCCATTAGGCGCGCCGGCTTGAACGGATTTCTTAACTTCCGTGAAAGCTTGTCGAGCTTGGAATTGCCACGTCTGATGGGCGAAAAGGCGATGTTTGACTTTGTCTATATTGACGGGTCACACATCTTCGAAGACGTGTTTATTGATTTCTATTATGTGGCGCGCCTGCTTTGTGACGGAGGTATTGTTGCCTTCGACGATAGCGCAGATCCGCATGTGGCCAAGGTTTTGCGTTTCATTTCCAGTAATCTGACCTCATCATTTAATGAAGTGGATTTGGGTCCGTTCCGTTTGGATGGTGGGCGCCCCTTGCGGTTTAAGGTGGCAAAGTTGTTGCGGAAAACCCAGATGCGCGCATTTCAGAAAACAGGCCCGGCGGAGCGATGCTGGGATGCTGCATTCACTAATTTTTAGTGGGTTTGAAACGTTGTGAAAGCTTCAGTTGTCATCACCACCAAGAACCGCAAGGAGGAATTGCGTGTAGCTTTGCGCTCAGCCTTTGCGCAAACCGCGCAGACTGAAATACTGGTTATGGATGATGGCTCGACTGATGGTACCGCGGAAATGGTTCGGGCAGAATTCCCAAAAGTTGTCCTGCACTCTTTCAATGTGTCAAGTGGTTGCATTGTCCGGCGCAACGAAGGAGCGCGGCTTGCCACGGGCGATGTAATATTTTCAATTGATGACGATGCTGAATTTTCGACACCTGATGTAATTGAACAGACTTTGCGGGAGTTTGTTGATCCACGTATTGGTGCCGTGGCTATTCCCTTTATCGAGCCCCACAAAGACAACCGTATAATGCAGCAGGCTCCAGACCAGACAACGGCATGGATTACCAACCAATTTATTGGCACTGCCCATGCCGTTCGGCGTGAAGTGTTCCTAGACCTTGGCGGCTATCGTGAGCATCTGGTGCATCAGGGCGAGGAGGGGGACTTTTGTATCCGCCTGGTAAATGACGGCCATTTCGTCCGTTTGGGCCATGCGGATGCGATCATTCATTATGAATCACCAAAACGGAACCTGTCACGGATGGATTATTACGGCCCTCGCAATGCCATCCTATTCGTCTGGCAAAACGTGCCAAAAAGACACTTTCTGGTTCATTTGCTGGCAACGACATTCAACTGCCTGCGATGGACATTGATTCCCAAAAGGCTGATGACCCGCTTGCGCGGAATTATTGCCGGTTATGTTGGTTGTTTGGAGGTTGCACGCAGACCTGTTACTTTGGAAACGTATCGGCGGTGGCGAGAACTAACTAAAGAAGACGGAATGCCATTGCAATGAAAAATAGAGAATGCATTTAGCATACAGATGGCGGTATTCCGTTGCTTCAGCGGCTCAGATTTTAAAAGTATCCATTGACCAGATTGAATTGCATGAATGATAAGGCAGCAACGAATGGTGTTGGGTTGCTGTTTTTGGATGGTCTCCGGGGATTGGCGGCCTTTTACGTGATGGTGGGCCATGCCCGCTGGCTGTTGTGGGAAGGCTACAGCGAAGGGTTTCAAAAGCATCCGGAAAGTTATTCGACCATTAACAAACTGTTGATGTATTTCTTGTCGTTGTTCAAATACGGGCATGAAGCGGTGCTGTTTTTTTTTGTGCTGTCCGGGTTTGTCATCCATCTGCGTTACGCCCGACGCATGGCCGAACAGGGCATGGTTGCGAAATTTGATTGGAAGGCATTTGTCTGGCGGCGGGCACGGCGTTTATATCCGCCTTTGCTGGCCGCCATGGTTCTGGTCCTGATTGTGGATGCCATCGGTAAGGCCCACGGATTCTTGATATACAATCAGTCCACCCCCTATCCGGTGATCAACCAGAGCGTGGCTTCGCATCTGGATGGCATCACGGCGCTGGGAAACCTGGGTTTTGTGATGAACACCTATGTGCCGGTGTTTGGCTGTAATGGGCCGCTGTGGTCGTTGAAATTTGAATGGTGGTTTTACATGTTCTATCCGTTGTTTTGGTTCTTGAGCCGGCGCTCTATCGCGCTGGCCACGGCTCTGATGGCCGGGTTATTCGTGGCGAGCTTTTTTCCGGCCGGTTGGCCGGTGCGGCTGTTGCAGGACGTGTTCACTGCCATGCTCGCCTGGTGGCTGGGCGCATTGCTGGCAGATGTTTTTGCCGGTCGGCTCAATTGGCGCTGGCATAGGGTCGTGATCGGCGCGGGGGCGGCCGGGGTGCTGGTCTTGAGTTGTGTTGGTCCCTTGCATGACTTGGGCATGGGCCTGATTTTTTCCGCGTTGCTGGCGGGCTGCTTCCTGCTTCGAGAACGAAAGATTCGTTTGCGCTGGCTGGAAAAATCAAAACCTCTCGGCGACATGTCGTATACGCTTTACGTAACACACTTTCCCATCTTGGTGCTGGCGGGCGGGTGGTTAATGAGCCGGTCACCCCAAGGATTGCTCCCGCAAACATTCGGCTGGGTGTTCGTCGGCATGGCCGTCACGATGCTGGTGGCCTACGGGCTGCATTTTATCGTGGAGCGGCCGTTTTTAAGCCGTGGGCCGCAACATTGAAAATAGCACGATTCCCAAACTAAAGTGAAACGTTGTCAGCTTCGAAAATGTTAAATTGCGAATATAAATGGATATGCAGTCAAATTGGCGCGCGGCAGCATTACAGTATTCCACAAGGTTTGCACCAGGAAGGGATGCTCCATTTGATGGTTACCGATTGTTGGAGCCCTCAGTGGTTGAAAAATGTACCCTTCAAAAATCGGTTGTTGCGTTCATTATCCAACCGGAATAACTCATTAATTCCTGCGGATAAAATTGCCCATTTCAGCGGAGCAGCGGTCGCGCGTGAAGCTTGGTTAAGGTTTCGGCGCAAATGCTATCCTCAAGCCAACCTGTTTGAGGATTACAACACCTACGGGATTTGGTTTGCAAAAGCGGTTGCCCAACTGATATCAAATCGAAAATTAGATGAAGCTGCGCATATGTTTCATGGATTCACCACCGGCGCATTGGAAACGATGGAACTATTACGCAGCCGGGGCGTCGCGTGCATTCTTCAGCAGATAGACACCGGCCGTAGCCACTATCAAATGTTATCCGCTGAAGCAAAACTCTGGCCTGGATGGCATCCGGAAGGCATGAGTCCACCAGCTGCCTACTTTGCAAGAATTGATAAGGAATGGGATAAGGCTTCCGTTGTAATTGTAAATTCCAAATGGACGTGGGAGGCTCTTTCGAAGCAAGGTGTTCCAATTGAGAAAATGGCTGTTGTTCCGCTTACCTATGATGCCCCGCCCGGATTACGGCCGGCTACCCGTGCTTGGAAAGCGCCCTTGCAGGTGCTGTGGGTGGCCGATGTTGTCCTGGGAAAGGGCATCCAGTATTTTATGGGCGCGGCCCGACGACTTGCCAAACGCAATATTTCATTCGTCGTGGCAGGCACAATCGGCATTTCGCGGGAAGCCATTGCTGGCGCTCCGGCAAACATGAAATTTTTAGGACGGGTGCCGCGCGGGGAAATCGGTCGGTATTATTCCGAGAGTCACGTGTATGTGTTTCCGACCCTTTCGGATGGTTTTGGGTTGACCCAGCTTGAGGCGATGGCGCATGGCCTGCCCGTGATAGCCACCCCTAATTGTGGCGAAGTGGTAAGTAACGGAATTGATGGTTGGATTGTGCCAGCACGCGATGAAACAGCTCTGGTTGAAGCCATCGCCAAGCTGGACGACGATCGACAACTTTTGCGCCAAATGTCTGAAATGACAGGTGAAAAAGTGGCAAAGTTTAAGACTAGTGGTTACGCGACGCGGATGACGGGTGCAGTCCTAGAAATAATCAACGGAAAAGCTGCCAACGGCGATAAGTAGGTGCGAAGTAAGAAAACTATATTGTCACTGAAGTCTATGGTATCAAATGCGTGGCCTGACGGATTTTGTATTTGATGAATGTCTATTTGAAAATTTTTGTATGGTTGAAGGCATGTTGTCAAGGCTGGGAAATCTGCAATCATTTCTAATTACAACATGTTACCAGACCCCATCAGCATTCCACCTTCAGTTTTAGTAGCCATTGCAGTTCAAGCCTTCTGGTTGGTCTGGACGGCGATTAACTTTCTTCGCCGCAATGATGACTTGCCGGTGGTCGTCGCGGTTTTTCTGGCGTATTGTGGCAGCTATCGTTTTTTGGCAAACTGCTTCGGATTCACTAATTGGGTTGATCTGGGCGCCATGTTTGGTGGGTCAGTCAGTTTGGAACATGCGGGAAGTGCACTTATGCTGATTGCCTTTGGCCAGTCCGCCTTGTTAATAAGTTACCAAATATTGCAGAACAAAATGGTTGTGTTCCAGCAGGAATTATTGCCCGGCTTCCTGTCGTCACGGCTGCGATTGTTGTTGGTAATTTTGACCTGCACCGGTCTGCCCCTCATTCTTTGGTCCAGACAATATACCGGTCGGCAGGCGGAAGCCGGCATGTCAATGGCATTCGAGATAAGTAGCTACACGCAGCAATTTCCAATGATGGCACTGGCACTGGCTGTTTTTGCATTTTTGGCGTGGCGCTTTGGTGTCTTGCGCAATGGGGGCGAGAAAATTGCCTGCTTCATCCTGCTTCTCGTCATTGGATATTTAACTTTTGGCCCCACTGGCCGGTTCATGTTCTTAGGTTGGATTATCGGCGGCAGTTACATTTTTAGCACCTTTTGGTTTGGACGGAAACGCATGCTGGTTTTGCTTGGTAGCGCGGTCGCGGCTCTTGCTTTATTTGGAATTGCTGGTGCAATGCGGTATGAGCAGGAGTCCGGCACCTTTTCCGCCAGCCTGGATCGCACGGCAGCGGCGGAGGATGCCAATATGCTGGATGGTCTTGTTCTTTTGATGCAAGTCTATCCTAAACAATTGCCCTTTCAATATGGCATGGGGCATTTTGAAATCTTGGAACGCCCCATTCCACGGGCTCTGTGGCCTGGTAAACCGGTCGGAGGCTACATGAATAAGCTGGGAATTTTTAATGCCGGATCCTCTGGCACCACGGGTATTTCTCCTACGCTTTTTGGATCTTTTTACACCGAGGGGGGCTGGGGGGCGGTATTCATTCTATCCTTGATTTATGGTTGGGCGTTCGCGCGAATTGTTAGTTATAGTTGCGAATTGCGCCCGCTGTTTGGGGTGCTCATCCGCGCATGTTTGTTGGGTGGAATAATCCCACTTTTGCGCGGCGGCGATCTGCCTGGTATATATGCTTGGCTGGGAATGGCTTTTTGGCCGGTTTTTTTGTTTCTATTTTGGAATCGGGAATATCTTCGCTCCAGCTTGGTAAAAGCAACTGGAGATACCGGTTCACGCAAACGCAATCGAAAAAAGCGCGCTCGAGAAACCGGTGAACACGCGGCACCTTACTCAGTGGCCGCGGCCGAGAGCAGAAGGCTGAAGATCGACAGCGATAAGGCTGGGGGAAGTACTGAAAGTTGAAAGATGTTCGCCATCATCTTTCATCGTCTGGGCCCTTACCACTTCGCGCGGTTGCGCGCGGCAGGTTCGCAATTGTCGATCACGGCCATCGAATCTTCTGGCAGGGATGAAACCTATGCTTGGGATAAAGTCGCCGGGATTTCCGGATTCGACCGGGTCGTTTTGTTTAAAGACGCTGACGCGCAAAAGCAACCCGCCCGCGAAGTCGCCCAACAGGTGGCTTTGGCCTTGGACAAAATTCAACCCGCAGTGGTGGTTGTTCCGGGATGGGCCGACTCCGCCGCGCTCGGCGCATTGCACTGGTGCGTCCAACACCAGGTTCCCGCCGTCTTCATGTCCGAAAGCACTGCCTGGGATGAAAGGCGCAGCGTTTGGCGCGAGGCGGTGAAACGTCAGATCGTGCGACTTGGTTCCGCCGCGCTGGTCGGCGGTACGCCGCATAAAGATTACCTGGTGCAATTGGGCATGCCTCCGCAACGGGTGTTTCAGGGTTACGATGCGGTGGATAATGGCTACTTTCTGGAACAGGCTGACACGCTGAAAACTGACAAGCTGAAAGGAGAGGTGAGAAGAAAGCACGGGTTGCCGGAAAACTATTTCCTGGCTTCCAACCGGTTTATTGAGAAGAAGAATCTGCCTAGATTGATTGAAGCGTATGCCCGTTACCGCCTGCTGTGTGGAGACCATCAGACATCCGACAACCAGACAACTGACAGCCGGCAGTCAGAAGTCAGCCGTCAAAAGTCAGTGGCCGGTAGTCCCGTAGTTGCTTGGCCATTGGTCTTGCTCGGTGACGGCGCGCTTCGCCCTGACCTCTGTCGTCGGATCGCTGATCTTGGCTTGCAGGATTCCGTCCGGCTGCCCGGCTTCAAACAGTATCCTGAGTTGCCGGAATATTACGCCCATGCGGGGGCCTTCATCCATGCGAGCACCACCGAACAGTGGGGCTTGGTGGTGAACGAAGCGATGGCCAGCGGCCTGCCGGTGCTGGTTTCCAATCGTTGCGGCTGCGCGCAGGATTTGGTGCATGAGGGCGTGAACGGTTTCACCTTTGACCCTTGCAATGTGGAACAACTCGCTGGCTTGATGCTGAAACTCTCAACCCTCAACTCTCAACTCTCAACGATGGGCGATGCCAGTCGCCGTATCATTGCGAATTGGGGGCCTGACCGCTTCGCCAGCGGACTCAAACAAGCGGTTGAGTGTGCCTTGCGGGTTGGTCCGCCACCGGCCAGTTTGGCAGGCCGGTTGTTGTTAAGTATCTTGTTGAATCGTTGAGGCAATGTCGAAAATGTGAAAAAAATCGTTCATGTCTCTGCCTATTTAAGCCGTCGAGCAGGGGGGATTTTTGAAATCGAACTGGCACTTGCAAAAAGCCTGAACCGGCTCGGTGCTGATGTGACCACCGTCGGCTTGGAAGACTCCAATTGGGCAAACGATCGCGCCCGGTGGTCGCCCCTTCAAGCCTCGGTGTCAAAAACCATCGGCCCGGCAATTTTCGGTTTTGCCCCGGACATGTTTTCCCAAATAATGGCCGCGCAGGCTGATTTGTTGCATTTGCATTACATGTGGATGTATCCGAGTGTCGCGGTTAATCGCTGGTCGGCCAAAACCCATAACCCCTATATCGTCACGCCAAACGGTATGTTGGAACCCTGGGCGCTGAGGAATTCGGCATGGAAAAAGAAAATCGCCGGAATGTTTTACGAGCACAGAATGCTTGGCGGCGCAGCCTGTTTACAGGCGAACACCAAGAAAGAGGCGGCTGATTTTCGCAGTTACGGGCTGGCTAATCCGATCGCCGTCATTCCCAACGGTATTGATTTTCCGTTGTTTCAGTCATTACCAAGCCGCACTAGTTTGGAGGTCCGGTTTCCAGCGTTAAAAGACCGCCGCTGGATCTTGTTTCTCTCCCGCATTCATCCCAAAAAGGGTCTCCCCCATCTGCTTCGCGCCTGGGCCAGAATTCGGAAATTCGATGACTGGGTTTTGGTTGTTGCGGGTCCCGATGAACAGGGGCACGCAGCTGAAATGAAAAAACTCTCGGGAGAACTTGGCCGGGAACACAATGTTGTATTTACGGGCCCGCTCCATGGCGAAAATAAACTCGCTGCCTTGGGTGGTGCCGAAGCGTTTGTCCTGCCTTCATTCAGTGAGGGCTTTAGCATGGCCGTTTTGGAGGCGGCAGCGGCCGGGCTGCCGATAATGCTCACGCCTCAATGCAACTTTCCGGAATTGGCCCAAGCAGGTGGCGCTGTTGAGATTTCTCCTGATGTTGCGGGTTGTGAGGCGGGCTTGCGCCAACTTCTTGCGTTGCCAGACTCAGAACTTCAAAATATGGGCCGGCGAGGTCGTAATTTGGTCAGTCGCAACTATACTTGGGCACGAATCGCAGACCAAATGTTGGAAGTCTACCGCTGGCTGATTGAAGGCGGATCACCTCCGTCTTGCGTTCGCTTGGAATGATGACGCCAAACCAAACAGACCTCTCGCGTTTTTCCAACCCCGGATTTGACCGCGGCGCCTCGCGTTTCAAAGAAGCCCTATGGGTGCTCGTGCGTTGTCTCTTCTTTGCCCCGGCGCTGCCTTGGCCTTCGGCGCTGCGCGTCTTTCTCCTGCGCCGGTTCGGCGCCAAAATCGGGCAGGGCGTGGTCATTCGTTCCCAAGTGAACATCACCTTTCCGTGGAAACTGGCCCTCGGCGACCACGTCTGGCTGGGCGAAGAATGCTGGCTGTTGAATTTGGCCCCCATCACCATCGCCAGCCACGTCTGCCTCTCCCAGCGCGCCTTTCTTTGCACCGGCAACCACGATTACACCGCGCCCACCTTTGATTTGATTACCCGTCCCATCCTCATCGAAGCGGGCGCTTGGATCGGTGCCACCGCCTTCGTCGGTCCCGGAATCACCGTCGGCTCCCACGCCGTCCTGACCGCCGGCTCCGTGGCCACCCGCAATTTAAAACCCTTTGGCATCTACCGGGGAAATCCAGCCGAGTGGGTGAAAGACCGGCAAATTGAACCCGCCAAACGCTGAAACACCGGCTTGATTCCTTTGAAGACGCGCCATCGATGGTTCCTCCGGGCCGGCCTCCTCGCCGCCATCCTGGTGCTGCTCACCGCCGGCCTGTGCTATTTCCTGCCCCAGCAAGTGCTGACCGTCGAGAGCGGTCCGGTCAAGGCCGACGTCATCGTCGTGCTGGGCGGCGATTCGCGCGAGCGGCCTGAGCGCGCCGCCGAACTGTTCAAGGCCGGTGACGCCGCCCTCATCATCTGCACGGGAGCTGGCGATGCCGTGACCAGTCAAGCCAGTCTCACCAATGCCGGGGTGCCCCTGTCGGCCATCCGTTTGGAACCCTGCGCCCGCACCACGCAGGAGAATGCCCGCCTGTCCATCCCCATCCTCCGCGCCCTTGGGGCCAGGCGCGTCATCATCGTTACCTCTTGGTATCACTCCCGCCGCGCGCTCGCCTGTTTTGAGCATTACGCGCCCGACCTCCGCTTCTATTCGCGCCCATCGTATTATGGTTATCCCAAAACCGAATGGAACCACGATGGCATTGGCGGATACATCCAGGCCGAGTATCGAAAAATTTTCGGCTATTGGGTGTGCTACGGCGTCTGCCCGCTTTGACGCAAAAAATGAAATGCTGAAAGTAACACTTTGCCTGCGCTGCTCGCCTTGGCCCAGCCCTCATTGAACTACCAACCAATCCATCACCCCGCCTCACCCGCGGCCAGCACCCTTTACTTGAATTGTACCGTCGCGTCATCCCCGACCGAACCGACCGGAGGCAGCGCCGGCTCCGGCTCTTTTCGCGTCGCATAGAGCACCAAAAAAAACAGCCCGATGACCACACTGGCCCCCAAGACAATTTGCACCGTGCGCCGATGCCGGTGTTTTCGGCGGCGGTGATGTCGCGTTGGTTGGATGACGGCCTCGCCCATGGCGAGCACTGTTAAGTCCGTCTCCCCGCTCTGTCAATCAAAAATCCCCGCTCGGACGCCGGCGCGCACCACCGGCTTCCCCAACCACCCACTCCATCATGCGTAAGAAAAAAGTCTTCGTCAGCGGCTGCTTCGACATGCTCCACAGCGGCCATGTGCGCTTCCTGGCAGAAGCCGCCAGCCTGGGCGACGTCTATGTGGCCCTCGGGTCCGACCAAACCGTGCGCGATTTGAAGGGCCGGGCCCCCGTCAACACCCAGTCCGAGCGCAAATACATGCTCGAAGCCTTGAAGCATGTGAAAACCTGCCTCATCAGCAGCGGTTCCGGCATAATGGATTTCGTGGCCGAACTCAAACGCGTGGCCCCGGATATTTTCCTGGTCAATGAAGACGGCAACACCCGCGCCAAGGCGGACCTCTGCGCGGAACTGGGCATTCACTACCAGGTTTCCAAGCGCCTCCCGCACGCCAACCTCCCCGTGCGCTCCACCACCAGCCTGCGCAAGGAATGCCGGATTCCGTACCGGCTGGACCTGGCCGGTGGCTGGCTCGATCAGCCTTACGTCTCCAAATTCGGCGCCGGCTCCGTGCTGACCATTTCGCTCGAGCCCCTCATCGAGTTCAACGAGCGCAGCGGCATGGCCTCCAGTTCCCGCCGCCGGGCCATCGAGTTGTGGCAGACCGATCTGCCCGCCGGCGACCCCGCCCAACTCGCCCGGCTGCTGTTCGCGTTCGAAAATCCGCCCGGCACCAAAATCTTCGCCGGCTCGCAGGATTCCATCGGCATCGTCTATCCCGGCCTGAACCGCCTGGACTATCGCGGCGAGTATTGGCCGGCCAAAATTACGACCGTCACCGACGCCAAAATTTTGAACTGGCTCGAGGAACATCTGTTCCTCATCCCGCTCGGCCAGCGCCCGTCGAATTTCGACGTCCTCAAAGGCAAAAAAATTACCGCGCCGCGCGTCCGCGCGCTGGCCGCCGCCGCTGCTGGCTGCTGGCAGGCCATCCAGCATCAGGACCTGCCGGAGTTCGGCCGGCAGATGCGCGCCTCCTTTGAAGCCCAGGTCAGCCTCTTCCCGCACATGACCAACCCCGCCATCAAAGCCATGATCCGACACCACGCCGGCCAGGCTCTCGGCTGGAAACTCTCCGGTGCCGGCGGCGGCGGCTATCTCGTGCTCGTCAGCCAGCAGCCGGTTCCCGGGGCCATCCGCATCACCATCCGCCGCCCCCAGGTTTGATCGCTTGATCGATTTCCGCGTTGTTTCCGTTTCATGAAAATTCTTTTGCTGAATCAGGTGTTTTATCCCGATGTTGCCGCCACCGCACAATACCTTCGCGAATTGGCCACCGCCCTCGTCGAGGCCGGGCACGAGGTCACCGTGGTGTGCGCCCGGCGTTCCTACGATCATCCGGAGAAAATCTACCCGGCCCGCGAAACGTGGCGTGGCGTCAACATCTTCCGCGTTTATTCCTCCTATTTTGGCAAGCGCGCCAAATGGCATCGCGCCCTGGATTTTGCCAGCTTCATCCTGACCAGTTGCGCCCGGCTGCTGATGTTGCCGCGGCACGACGTCGTGGTCGCCCTCACCACGCCGCCGCTCATCTCCTTCATCGGCGCCTGGCGCGCCCGGCTGTGGCGCGCGCGCTTTTGTTACTGGGTCATGGATATGAACCCCGACGAGGCCATCGCCGCCGGCTGGCTGCGCGCGGATTCCTTCGCCGCCCGCCGCCTCGAAAGCATGTCCCGCTTCAGCTTCCGGCGCGCCAGTTGGATCATTGCCCTCGACCGCTTCATGCGCGACCGCATCGTTGCCAAGGGCATTGCCCCGGAAAAAATCGCCGTCCTGCCCCCGTGGTCGCAGGACCAGGACGTGCGCTTTGACCCCGCCGGGCGGGACCAGTTCCGCCGCCAGCACGGCCTCACCGACAAATATGTTGTGATGTATTCCGGCAACCACAGCCCCGTGCATCCGCTCGACACCCTGATGCAGGCGGCCGAAGCCCTGTCCGCCGATGCCACCATCATGTTCTGTTTTGTCGGCGGCGGCAGTGAATTCAAGCGCGTCCAGGCCTGGGCCGCCGCCGGCCGGCGCACCAATGTGTTGTGCCTGCCGTATCAACCCCTCGCACAGCTCTCCGCCTCGCTCTCCGCCGCCGATGCGCACGTCGTGGTCATGGGCGATGCCATGCTCGGCCTCGTGCACCCGTGCAAGATCTACAACATGCTGGCCGTGGGCGCGCCCGTCGTCTACCTCGGTCCGGAACCAAGCCATGTGACCGAGATTCTCGCCCGGCCCGGTGTGAACCACCCGTGGTGCTCCGCGCCGCATGGCGCCGCCCAACTGCTCGCCGAACGAATCCAGCAATTACGACGGCAACCCGGCAACCGGCAATGCCCCCAGCTCGTCGCCGCCGAATTTGCCCGCGATGTCCTCATGCCCCGGATGATCGCGGGCCTGGAAAAATCAACACCCGCCTGAAGCCCGAAGCCTCCGTCAGTCGCCGCTTGCGACCGGGCAGGGCAGGGGAGCGGTGCCTCCTGCTCCGTCTCGAAACACCGCCTGTGTCCCCCGTTTGAAATGCCCCGGCGCCAGCCCCGCTCACCCCACCCATAATGTCCAAAATCGCCAAATCCAACCCGCCGCGCACTACTGGCATGGAGTAGTCCCTTTCGTCTCTTTGGTCCCTTCCGTCCTTGTCGGTTCCTTTTGTCCGTGCCCGGCCCACCCCCCCTCCCAAAATAATTCGCGTTCATTCGCGTAATTCGCGTAAAAGTCTTTCCCTTATCCGTGGTTGAACTGCTGTTTCTAGGATTAAACCCCGGATCGCATTCAGCTCTACCTCCTCCGGCATCTGCCCGGGATGAAGTTTGCCGCCGCCCCCGATAACCCATAGAATTTGCACATGCTTGGAGTCAGTTTGCATCCAATCGATAATTTCAGAACCACGAGCCGGAACACCTTGCTTCTGCTCGTGTTTTTTTTGGGCCTGCTATGGACGCTGCTTCTCAACCAGCTCCGCGTCGAGTGGACCCTCAATCCCCAGTATGGCTACGGCTGGGCCGTGCCCTTTTTATGCGCCTTCCTGCTCTGGAAAAAACTCGCGCCCGCCGCCCCGCTGCCACCCCCGGCCGCGCCCTCCCGCCCGCCGGGCTGGGTTCCGTTCGTGCTCCTCGCCTTGCTGTTCGCGCCCACGCGCCTCATCCAGGCCGCCAACCCCGAATGGCGGCTCGTGAGCTGGGCGCTCGCCCTGGAGGTCGTCGGGCTCACCTGGCTCCTCCTCGTGTTCGTGCTCGGGCCGCACTGGGCCAAACGCCTCGCGTTTCCCCTCGCCTATTTTTTGGTGGCCGTGCCGTGGCCGACCCCGGTCGAGGCGCCCGTGATCCAGGGCCTGACGCGCGCCGACGCCGGCGCCACCGTCGAGTTGCTCGGCTGGCTGGGCGTCCCCGCCATGACCCACGGCAATGTCATCGAAGTCGCCACCGGCGAAGTGGGCATCGACGAAGCCTGCAGCGGCATCCGCTCATTTCAGGCCACGCTGATGCTCTCCCTGTTTCTGGGCGAATTATACCGGCTCAACGTCGTTCGCCGGCTCGGCCTGGTCCTCGCCGGGTTCACCCTGTCGTTCGTCTTCAACCTTGCGCGCATGTCCGTGCTCGTGTGGGTCGCGGCCCATCAGGGCATCGGTGCCATCGCCCGCTGGCATGACCCCACCGGCGTCACGATTTTACTCGCCTGCTTCTTTGCGCTCTGGGGATTGGGAACCTTGCTGGCCCCGCCGCGCGTTCCCCCCGCCGCCGCCGCCGCCACCAGCTCGTTAGGTTCTCCGTCGGCTGGATCGCCGGCCCCGCCGCGCCGCCTGCTGCCGTTGCTCGTGTCGCTTTTGGTCTGGGTGGCGGCCGTGGAAATTTCCGTCGAGACCTGGTATCGCTGGCACGAATGGCACCTGCCTCCCGCCACCCGTTGGACCATGGCCTGGCCCACCAATAATCCTACCCTCAAAGACTCCGCGCTGGCCGACCGCACGCGGCAATTGCTCCGCTACGATGAAGGTCGGAGCGCCTCCTGGCAGGCGGCCGACGCGCAATGGCAGGCCGTCTTCCTGCGCTGGAATCCCGGCCGCACCGCCGTGCATCTCGTCCAAAACCACACCCCCGAAGTGTGCCTGACCGCCGCCGGCCACACCCTCACCACCCTCTCGGCCCGCACCTGGTTTGCCGTCGGCGATTTGCAACTGCCCTTCACCGTCTATGCCGTCGTGAACACCCCGCAGCCCGTCTATGTCTTCTATTGCTTATGGGATGATCGCACCAGTGCCCAGGGCCGGGACACCTTGATGCTGAACTACGGCAATCGCCTCGCTCCCGTCCTCGCCGGTTTGCGCAACCCCGGCCAGCGCTCCTTGGAAATCGCCCTCACCGGCGCCCTCGACCCCGCCCAGGCCCAGGCCGCCTTTCAACGCGAACTCCCCTCCCTCATCCGCACCGGCCCGCCCCGCCCGCAATAG
>Ga0302322_100000049_pt1 | contig 66874 bp, 56 predicted proteins | sample Fen_T0_2_FD_203757 | JGI IMG/M metagenome (GOLD analysis project Ga0302322, IMG submission 203757) | Peat permafrost microbial communities from Stordalen Mire near Abisko, Sweden - Fen_T0_2 | ecosystem: Environmental > Terrestrial > Soil > Wetlands > Permafrost | place: Sweden: Abisko...
ATCCGCTGGTGAGGCTGCCCGGCGTGCGGCGGATAGTGTAGTTCGATGCGCTGACCTCGTGTTCAATGCGGGTATCCCTATATTCTGTGTCCCGTTCTTTGCCGGTATAACGGGATGGCGAAAAAGTTTTGCTGATGCACAAACGGCGGGTTCCGTCATAGTCGCGTCCTCGAAATCGTACCGACACCGCGTCGAGCTTCGTTGCTGCCCACCCTCGCTAGAAAAAAGCGAGGATGGGGCACCCTCTTCATGGGCTGGTCAAGGGTGGGCCACGCATTATAAAAGGGCGCCCCTTTGCTGTAAGCTGCGGTTGCTGTGCTGAAGCAGTCAACCAAAGCCAACAGAGAGGAACACCCAGATGAATAGTGTGCGATATGTCGGGCTGGATGTCCATCGGGACACGATTTCGGCGGCTGTGCTGAGCGAGAGCGGCCGCATGATCCAGCAGTCCATTTTGGCCACGCGGGCGGCGGCGATCCTGGATTTTATCGGCGGGATGCGCGGCACTCTGTACGTCACCTTCGAAGAGGGAACACATTCGGCCTGGCTCTACGATCTGCTCGTCCGGCGCGTGGCCCGGCTGGTGGTGTGCAACCCACGCATGAACGCGCTGATGAAGTCGGGCAACAAGAGCGATGCGATCGATGCGCGCAAACTGGCCGAATTATTGCGCGCCGATATGCTGTCGCCTGTCTATCATGGCGAAAAGAGCGCCATGGAGGTGCAGCATCTGGCGCGCAGTTATGCCTTGCTGACCGAAGACACGACGCGCGTGATGGCTCGCATCAAGGCTGTTTTTCGCGGCCAGGCGATAAGTTGCGCGGGCCAGAAGTTATATGGCCACAAGCATCGCGATGAGTATCTGGCGCAACTCGGCGCTTGCGCTTTGAGGCGCCGCGCCGAGCTGCTCTATCAGGAGTTGGAGGCCGTGCAGCAACTGCGCCGCCAGGCCAAGCGCGAGATGATTGTGGAGTGCCGCAAATACCCGGAGACGAAACTGCTTTGCTCGGTGCCGTTTCTCGGTCCGGTGCGCGCGGCGGTATTGATTGGCCGCGTGCAGACGCCGCATCGTTTCCGCACCAAGCGCCAGTTCTGGGCCTACTGCGGGCTGGCTTTGGAGATGCGTGATAGCGGCGAATACCGCATGGTTGACGGGCAGGTAGAACGCAGAAAAAGGCCGGCTCAGATACGCGGCTTGAACTGGAACCATAACCACGAGTTGAAGAATCTGTTCAAGGCCGCAGCCACCACGGCCAGCTTTTCCAATGGAGTGTTTCGAGAGTTTTATCTTGGGCTGCTAAAGAAAAATATGCAGCCGGAGATGGCGCGTCTGACCTTGGCGCGCAAGATCGCGGCCATCGCGCTGAAGATTTGGAAGAAGGGAGAAGCGTTCGACGCGGAACAAGTGAAGTTACAAGCAGCTTGAGCGCATGGTGAGTCCGTCGGAGAGCGGAGTTATCGCAAATTCCAACGGCAACTGAGCGCTCGGGTTCGAGGATGAGTATCTTGGGCGGGTTTAGGCAATAAGTCTCAAGGGCCACCGTATGCCTCCTCGGACAACCCAAAAAAGCCATAGGCCACGAGTCTCAGATAGAACCATGGTTGGCAATTGCCACCCGCTGCTTGCAAGCGCACAGAAAGCCGTCAGAAGAACGCGAACGAATATGACGCCGAGAACCTCCCACGGACGCGAGAAAGATAGCCGTGCCCAGCCAAAGTGTGTCAGCGCTGCCAACAGGGGCTGGATGTCAGAAAAAATCCCTCCCCCGGCGGATCGGGAGAAGTGTTTTTACTTGACATCCCCTTTTATAGAACCCGTCCCGCCATTTTGAGATATTTAAATACGTCTGGCTTGAGATCGCGAAGCGAGGCGCATGGAAGGATACCTGTGAAACAGCGATTGTTCAAGTTGTTGGATGCTTGAACTTGGTCGGAGGAGGCTCTGGGTGTCAACCACTCTATGAGGCCTTGGCCATTATCCGGCGGTATCTCTAGAATCGTCGTTTCCACCGAGTAGGCAGGTGATACTCCATTCGCTTCATCCAACTCTGAGCTGTGCGTCCAATCGTCTCCTAACCACCCGTTGCTTCCTTCAACTAGAGCAATTCTAGATACCGCTGCAACACGTCCATCTTGAATGCGAACGTGTACCCCGACTAACCAGTTTCTCAATCCGAGCGGATCGCGAAGATAATTCGGCGAGTGCCCCATCAGATATATGAGCGCTGTATGAAGTCGGCCCGTTCGTTCTCCTTTTGCGGTGAATGCATGGAAGGGCGAAATTTTAACCTCATATGAATTAAGGTTTTTCGGTCCATCAATTTGCCTATCTCCTTTGACGTCATATGTATCGTCCTCAAAAGATGTGGAAGGATGCAATTTGGCGCCACCATAACGAGAAACAAACGGCATGATGGAGTTCTCTGTGCTGCCGACCTTGATTGTCGCCGCCTCAGAAAGCAAGGAAAACGCCTTGCGCGCCAGAGTTTGAGAGTAAACATGAAGCACAATGCTAAACACTAATATGGAGATGAATAGCAACAAAGTGATCATCAGCGGAATACGAAAGCGTTTGCCTTTGGCGGACAGCAAGCTGAAACTTAACCGCTTGCAAATGTTGCCACAATTATGTACGCTCCGGAGCATCTGTCCTCTCATTCTCGTTTCTGGCGCTTGAGTCCGGCGTTTTGAATCTGAGCTGAACTCTGTATTCAGGGGGCACAGTGTTATTTGGTCGTCATTTTTGGAGAATCTCCACTACGGTCATAGTGAATCTGCCATGTAAGAATCGGTTTCCCTGCAGCATCGAACCCGACTAGAATCTGCGGGGTGCCCCAGGTCTCGATTCCGAGACCTGGGGGCAGATGAATCAATGCGCTACTTCAGCGGGTCGGCAGGCAGTGTCCAGCCTTCCTTCTCGCCCTTGTTCTGCTCCTTGAGCCAATCCATCAGCGGCTTGAAGTACTCGACAATCGCCGAAGCATCTGCCTTGTCGGTTCCGGTCATCGCCTTCAGAGCCTCGGGCCAGGGCTTCGATGCGCCCACCGAAAGCATTGCATTCAGCCGCGCGCCAGCCTCCTTCGATCCGTAGACCGAGCAGCGATTGAGTGGCCCTTTGTATCCTGCGGCCTGGCACATGGCGCGATAGAACTGGAACTGATAAACCCGCGCCAGGAAGTAGCGCATGTAAGGCACGTTACCGGGAATGTGATACTTCGCGCCGGGGTCGAAGTCGGCTTCGCTGCGCGCGACCGGCGGTGCGATGCCCTGATACTTTTCGCGCAAAGTCCACCATGCGCTGTTGTAGTGCTCCGGCGTCACCTGGCCGGAGTAAACCTCCCAGCGCCACTTGTCGATCAACAGGCCAAAAGGCAAGAACGCAATCTTGTCCAGTGCCGTGTGCAGCAGCAGCGGAATATCCGCGCTTGCCGGAGGAACCTGATCGATGAGGCCGAGCTTCTTCAGATAATCCGGCGTGACGTTGAGCGCGATCGAGTCGCCGATGGCCTCGTGGAAGCCGTCGTTTGCGCCGTTCTGGAAGAAGAAGGGCTGATTGCGATAGGCCATCTGGTAGTAGTTGTGGCCGAGTTCGTGATGCACGACGATAAAGTCGTCGGAGGTGGGCTGGAAGCAGGCTTTGATGCGCACGTCGAGCTGGTTGTCGATGTCCCATGCGCTGGCGTGGCAGACCACATCGCGGTCGCGCGGATGCGAGAGCATCGAACGCTTCCAGAAGCTCTCAGGCAGGGCATCGAAGCCAAGCGACTTATAGAATCCCTCGCCGAAGCGCACCAGTTGCGGCGAGTCTGTATTACGCGCCTTGAGGATCGCGCCCAGGTCGTAAGGCATCGGACCTGAAGCCGGCGCGACCACATCGTAGATGTTGCCCCACTCCTGTGCCCACATATTGCCGAGCAGATCGCCGGGAATCATGCCATCGGGGCGGCGGGCTGCATCGCCGTATTTTTCGATGAGCTTGTGGCGAACGTAGGTGTGCAGCTCCAGATAGAGCGGCTCGACTTGTTTCCAGAGGCGCTCGGTCTCGGCCTGAAACTCCTCGGGCGTCATGTCGTATTGCGAACGCCACAACGCGCCGGTGTCGGCAAATCCCAGCTCACGGGCTCCCTTGTTGCTCAGCTCGGCCAGACGTGCGTAGTCGCCGCGCATGGGAACGCCGACGGAGTGCCAGCCTGCCCACAAGGCGGCGAGTTCTTTGGGGTCGCGGCTCTTCGCCATCTTGGTGCCGATCTCGTCGATGCCGAGGCAGTGATCGGGATCCGCGTCAGGGCAGTATTTCCCCTTGCCGTAGGCGGCGTCGAGTTGCGCGGCCTTCTGCGTAGTCTCGGCGCGCAGCGCGGGGTCGGCAGGCGCGGGCAGACCGATGCTCAGCTTGAGCAGAAGCAGCTTGCGCGCCGCATCGGGCGGCAGCGTCAATCCGTCGAACTTGCGCGCTTCGCCGATCAGCTCGGTCTGCCGGGCGATCAGCCGGTCGTTGGCCTGAGCTACCAGAGCGACAGTGTCGTCGGTGATGTAGGTCTCTTCGACCCATCCGGCGCGAGCAGCATCGATGCTCATCGCGCTCAGTTCTTTCTCCGCGCTGTCGATAAAAGCCACAGCTTCGGCGACTGTGGGCTTGGCGGCGGCTGCATTTTGCGTCGTAGCGGCTGAGGCGCACACAAGCAGGCCAGCAACGGCCAGCAGGGAAGGGAAGATGGAGCGGGTTCTGATATTCATGGCAATGGAAATATAGAACATTTTGCCATGGTTCTGGTAGTGGCCCGACGCCCGGATTAGTTTCCGTTCTTGCCCAACCCGAAGATTTTTTGCAGTATGTTCTTGTGCTCGCTCGGGTGGTCGCAGGTTTCCATCGGCGCGGTGCCGTCAAGGAATGCCGCATCGAAGCTGTCGGGACAGGTTGCGTCGCTAAGCAGGTTGCTCACCTTGTCGATCGAGACAAGCTCCACTCCCTGGGGTGCCCTGAATTCGTTCGTGTCGGAGTATTGCGGCAGCGTAACGGCCTTCCTCATGAACGCCGCCCAGATCGGCGCGGCAGCGTGTGCGCCTTCTATCTTCACGTCCGTATAGTCATCGTTGCCCACCCACACGATGCACAGCAGATTGCTGGTGAATCCCGCGAACCACGCGTCGTGGCTGGTGCCGGTCTTACCGGCTGCCGGAGAAACGAATCCCATATTGCGCACACCGGCGCCGGTTCCCTCGCCGCGCAGCACGTTTTGCATCAGACTTGTGGTCAGATATGCCACGCGCGGATCGAGCACCTGTTTGGAACTGGGCGTGTAGTCGGTGACGATGTCGCCGGTGGAGGTGCGCACGCTGGCAAGCATCCATGGATCGAGGTGCAGGCCGCCGTTGGCAAAGCTGGTGTAGGCGCCAGCCATATCAAGCGGCGTAGCATCATAAGCGCCGATGGCCACCGCCGGCGTTCCGCGCGCGCTTTTGATGCCGGCCTCGCGGGCCAGTGCCGCCACGCGGTCGAATCCCACCATGCCGGCCAAACCAATGGTTGCATTGTTCAGCGAGCGCATCAGTGCATAGCGTGCTGTCACCTGTTCGTGGTATTCGCCCTCAAAGTTCTTCGGCGTGTACGACTGCCCTCCCACGTCGTAGGTGGTCTGCTGGTCGCTCAGGATGGTGATCGGCGAGAAGGGCTTGCTCTGTCCGGGCAGGATCGTGCCCTCAGTGGCCGTCGAAAAGGCCGCGGCATAGACAAATGGCTTGAAGATGGAGCCTGTGGGCCGCTTCGCCACCGCGTGATTCAACTGCGAGGCGCCATAGCTGCGTCCGCCCACCAGCGCCAGCACCTGGCCTGTGTGGGGGTCCAGCGCCACCAGCGCCACCTGCGGATAGGAGTACGTTTCGCCGCGCTTCTTTTGCTTCGCATGGAGCTTGTCCACCTGCTCATCGATCACATGAATTGTGGACTCGACTGCCGTCGTTGCCTCCCGTTGCAGATCGGGATCGAGAGAGGTGTAAATGCGCAACCCCTCGCGGTTGAAATCCCGCTCGCCCAGCTTCTGCGTCAGTTGCTCGTGAACCAGATCCACAAAGTACGGCGCCTCGCTGGCATCCACGCTTTGCTCGGTCAGGTGCAGGGCTTCGGCCTTGGCATGTTCCGCCTGCTCTTTGGTGACGGCTCCGGTTTCAACCATCGAATCGAGTACCAGGTTGCGCCGGTCAATCACCCGGTCGCCATGGCGGAAGGGCGAGAAATAATTGGGCCGCTGAATCATGCCCGCCAGCATCGCGCAGTCCGAAAGATCGATTTTCTGCACATCCTTGCCCATATAGGACTGTGCGGCCTCGCCGAAGCCGTTGATGGAGAAACTGCCGCGCTGGCCCATCGGGACCTGATTGGCGTACATCTCGAAGATCTGCTGTTTATTGAAGCGATGTTCCAGTTGGAAGGCAACGATGATCTGGGAGACCTTGTACCGAATTGTGCCCGTATCGGCTACGATGAGCATCTTCGCCAGTTGCATGGTTACCGTGGAAGCTCCGCCCTTGTGCTTGCGATCCCCGACTACGTCATGCCAGGCCCAGCTGATCATGCTCATATAGTTGACGCCGCTGTGTTCAAAGAAACGGCGGTCCTCGATGGCCAGTACGGCGTTGACCAGATTCTGCGGAATCTCGTTGTAGGTAAGCAGGCGGCGCTTGGTGCGGTTGGAGTCGTCGCTGAGGCCGGTGATCAGCAGCGGCTCCAGTTCATAACTTGACAGCGCCTGGCCGTGCTCGTCGGTGATCGAGTCGACAACCCCGCCGCTGATGCGGATCACCGCGTTGTCCGGCGCGTGAAACGACTGTGGGCCAGGCCGCACGGTGATGCTTTGAGCCCCCTGCTTGTAAGTGCCCATCTCGGATGTCTGCGAGGCGCCATCGGCCGAGTAACCTGCCGACGCCAGTTCGTTGGCGATCAAATGCGCGCTTAGCTTCTGGCCGGGGCGCACCTGGCGCGGTGCTGCATAGATCTTGGCCGTCGAGGCAAAGATCGGCTCCTTCAGGCGCTCGTCCACAATGCGCTGATACTTCACATAGTAGTAGCCAAAGACCGCAAGAAACACCACAGCGAAGGCCGTGAACCCTAACAGAGCCACGCGTACCAGAAGCGATGTCCATGAACGCTTCCCGATGGATCTTGGAATGATGACCTTCAATGCCATGACCGCTCCCTCAAAAAAAGTTAACAGTGGTCAGCTCACAGTGAACAGTTGACCGAGTGTCGCGGGTCTCACTTCCGAGATCCGCGACACCGTGAACCCGAATCGCTGCTGTTACGCGCTCGCCGTTCCCAGCAACCCATCCTCCTCGACGCGCTGCTTAACTAGCGCCACCACATCGGTCAGCGCAACATCCACGCTGGTTGCGGCAGACCGCGTCACCAATTCCACCTTGCCCTCGACGGCCTTTTTACCCACGTTGATGCGGTAGGGAATTCCGATCAGGTCGGCGTCCTTGAATTTGACGCCCGCGCGTTCCTTTCGGTCATCCAGAAGCACATCGATTCTCGCGGCGTCGAGTTCCAATGCCAGTTTTTCGCCGGTTTCGACCAGCAGTGGGTCGCGCATATCGGTGATCGAGACGACCACAGTGAAGGGCGCAATCGAGGCCGGCAGCCAGAATCCGTTCTGGTCGTTCGACTGCTCGATAGCGGCCGTGAGAATGCGCTCAATGCCGATGCCGTAGCTGCCCATGATCGGCGTCACTTCCTTGCCGTTCACATCGAGCACGCGCGCGCCCATCGATTCGGAATACTTGTAGCCGAGTTTGAAGATGTGGCCAATCTCGACGGCCTTGCCGACGACAAGCTTGCCCGCGCATCCGGATTTGGGGCAGCCTTCGCCTTCGTTGACCGTGCGGATGTCGGCCTTGAGCGTCCACGAGAAATCCCGTCCCGGCGTTACATTGCGCAAGTGGTAATCGAGTTTGTTGGCGCCACAGACCATATTCTTGCGGCCTTCCAGCGCTGAATCGACAATCACCAGAAATTTGCCAGTTTGTTCAGCAGCGTTGAGTACTTGAATAGGGGTTTGAGATCGGACACGCTCCCGTTGTGCATCTTCCTGCATTTCAGCAGGAAGAATATGAAGCAAAATTTGACTTTCCAGCTCTGACTGGGTCAAATGGTCGAGGCCAACCGGCCCGAGAAAACCCGCTGGGCCGTTGAAGAACTGCTCCAACTCCTCGGTCTGCATGGTGCGCAGCTCCGACGAACCGATTGCTCCCAACAGCTTCGTCTCATTAACCTGATGATCGCCGCGCAGGAAGGCCGCAACTCCGTGCCATGTATCCGGCTTGCCGGCTTCGCCGCGCTTCAGCGCCATGTACGCCACGCACTTGATGTCGTTGGCCTCGCTCATCTTGAGGAATGCCGCGATATCGGCAATCGCGCCCATGCCGGGAGTGTGGATGAGTTCAGGTTTTCCGTCGCCGGTCGGTTCGAGCTCCGCAACAGGGGCCAGCAGCGAAGTCGCCTTCTCGGTATTTGCCGCGTAACCGCAAACAGGGCAGCTTGCGATCAGATCTTCGCCCGCGTCGGTATAGACCATGAACTCCTGCGACTGCGAGCCGCCCATTGAGCCCGAATCCGCCTCGACGGCGACAAACTTCAGTCCGCAGCGACTGAATATTTTCCGATAGACGGCATCGTGCATTTCAAAGCTCTTGTCGAGTCCAGCCTTGTCGATGTCAAAGGAGTAGCTGTCCTTCATCGTGAACTGGCGCGTACGCAGCAGTCCCGACTTGGGCCTCGCTTCGTCGCGGAACTTGGTCTGTATCTGGTACCAGATCTGCGGCAACTGCTTGTAGCTGCGCAGCTCATTGCCGGCGATGGTGGTCATGATTTCTTCGTGCGTCATGCCGAGGCAGAGATCAGTGCCTTTGCGGTCTTTCAGGCGAAACATGTTGTCGCCCATCACCGTCCAGCGGCCGCTCTTGTCCCAGGGCTCGCGAGGTAGCAGGGCCGGCAGGAAGAACTCCTGGCCGATCTGGTCCATCTCTTCGCGCACGATGCCGATGACTTTGTTGATCGACCGTTGGCCTAGAAAGAGGTAGTTGTAGATGCCCGCGCCGAGCTGGCGAATGTAGCCGGCGCGAACGAGAAACTTGTGACTGGCCACTTCGGCGTCTGCCGGGGCCTCGCGAAGAGTGGGAATAAAGAGCTTTGACCAGCGTTGCATACGGATGAGTGCAAACTTTCCCGCCGGGTGAGGCCGGCGCAAGGCGTTTTTCCGATCCTGTCTATTCTAAATCTTCGCGGTTGGCTCGCTTCGGAATGCTGGCCGTGGGCAGATCAATCGAGTCAACATCGAGGCGATTGCAGTGAAAGAGGCGGACACCTGCAGCCGCATCCCCCAGATATAATGCGTGGATGGAGTTGTGCGTCCCCCAGTCAGGTCAACCGGCATGAAAAGATTTCTGCGCCTGCTGCGCTACGGACTACCCTACTCATTGCAATGGGTGCCGGGCGTGTTGCTGCTGGCCATGGTGGGAGTGCTCGACACCTTCCGCATTCTGCTACTCCAGCCCATCTTCGACCAGGTCCTGAGGCCGGATGCCCCCGAAGGCCCCATCACTCTCGGCCTTCCCAACAGCCCCTGGCACTTCGATCTGCGGATTGTTATCCCCCACTTCCTGCATATGCATAATGCCTGGAACGTGGTGGCCTTCGCGCTCATCACATCGACCATTCTCAAAGGGCTTTGCGACTATATGGGCACCTATCTGGTCAATTACGCCGGATTCGGCACCATCACCGACCTGCGCAATCATCTCTACGAAGCAACGATGCGGCGTTCGTCGAGCTTCTTTCACAAGTACGCCACGGGAACCATTCTCTCCACGCTGATCAATGACGTGGATCGCGTGCAGGTTGCGCTCAGCTCGGTCATCAGCGAGTTTTTGCAGCAGTTCTTCACCTTCCTCGTCGGGCTGATCTTTGTTATCCGGCTCGGTGGAAATCTAAGTTGGGCGCTGGTACTTTTCATTCCTGTGGTGGTCACCTCCGCGCGCAAGATCGGCCGCGAAGTCCGCACCCGCACCCGCACCGGTCAGGACAAGCTCGCCGAGATTCAGAACATTTTGCATGAGACCGTCACCGGCAACCGCATCGTCAAGGCCTTCAATACCGAGGTGTGGGAGATATTGCGCTTCCAGAAGGCGGCCAAGCGCCTCTTCCGCGCCAACCTGCGCAGTGTCCGCATTCAATCCATCAGCTCGCCTTTGATGGACTCAATCGGCGCAATCGCCATTGCCATGATGCTCTTCATCGGCCGCAATGAAATCCTTCATGGCCGCATGACGATGGGACTCTTCGGCGCCTTCATCATCCTGCTCTTCAAGCTCTACGATCCCGTCCGCAAGTTTGCTTATTTCTATAACAATTTTCAACAGGCCATGGGCGCTTCGATGTCCATCTTCAGCTTCTTTGACGCCGAAGACGACGTGAAGGAGAAGCCGCGCGCAGCCATCTTCAAGGGCTTCAAGAGTTCGATTCGCTTTGAGAATGTTGGCTTCTCTTACTCGACCGAAGAGGGTGAGCACCAGATCCTCCACAACGTCGACCTCGATGTGCGGGCCGGCGAAGTGCTGGCGCTGGTTGGCCCAAGCGGCGCGGGAAAATCTACGATGGTCAATCTGATTCCGCGCTTCTTTGATGTGACCTCCGGCCGCATTCTCATCGATGGCCAGGACATTCGCGACGTGACGCTGGGTTCGCTGCGCCGCCAGGTTGCCCAGGTCTCGCAAGAGACCATCCTCTTCAACGACACGGTGCGCAATAACATCGCCTATGGCCAGCCCGATGTTCCAATGAAATTCGTCGAAGAAGCCGCGCAGAATGCACTGGCCCACGACTTTATCCTGCGCATGCCGCAAGGTTATGACACGATCATCGGCGAAAAGGGCTTCCGGCTCTCAGGCGGCGAGCGTCAGCGGCTGGCCATCGCCCGCGCGATCCTGAAAAATGCGCCGATTCTGATTCTCGACGAGGCTACCTCTTCGCTCGACGCTGAAAGCGAATCGCTGGTCCAGATTGCGCTCTCGAACCTGATGCAAAATCGCACGGTTCTCGTGATCGCTCACAGGCTTGGAACCATTCGCCGTGCCAATCGCATTGCCGTCCTCGAAGACGGCCGCATCACCGCCATCGGGCCACACGAAGAGTTGCTGACCACATCGCCAACCTATCAGCGGCTCTATCAACTGCAATTCATGGAAGTGCCGGAAGAGCAGGGAACAGGGATTAGGGAGTAGAAAAGGAAGCCATGCCGATTTGTTCAATGACCGGGTTTGCGCGTTCTCAGGTTCGCGTCAACGACCAGCTCAGCTACACGCTCAGCGTGAAGACCGTCAATCACCGCTTTCTCGACGTGCAGTTGCGCCTGCCCTCGGGGCTCGACGCGCTGGAGATGGAGTTGCGCAAGGCGCTCAAAGACAATCTCATCCGCGGCCATGTCGATCTGACGCTCTCGATCGACCGCTCTGCACAGCAGACGGCTGGCTACAACCGGGAAATCGTCAACAACTATATGGCGGCCTTTGCCGCCGCGCGCGAGGAGCACGGCCTCGGCGGTCAGCCGGATTTGAACACTGTCCTGCGCCTGCCCGGTGCGCTGCAAAGTGACAATCGCTCGAACAGCGACGAAGATCAGGCCGCGCTGGCAGAGAGTGTACAGCGCGAGATTGGTCCGCTGCTCGAACAGTTGAAAACCATGCGTGCGCGGGAAGGCGAGGCACTCGAAGCGATCCTTCACTCCACGCTCGATCGGCTGGCCGAGGCCAACGACGGAGTGGCTGCCTTGCGCCCAGAGATCGAAGAGCGCTATCAGGCACGGCTCAGCGAACGCCTGCTCGCGGCCACCGGCCCGGAGTTCAATCGGCAGCGGGTGCTGGAGGAGGTTGCCGTGATGGTTGAGCGCAGCGACGTTACCGAGGAGATCGCGCGCATGACCACCCACATCGGCCACTTTCGTGAGTTGTTGCAGACCGGCGGCGAGGTCGGCAAAAAACTCGATTTCCTGCTTCAGGAGATGAATCGCGAGGCCAATACTTTGCTCTCGAAGACCGGCGGCGTTGGTGGCAAGGGAACTCGAATCACCGAACTGGGGCTGGCCATGAAGTCGGAGATTGAAAAAGCCCGCGAGCAGATTCAGAACGTAGAATAACAAGATCAACAGGGCGAGAACTTAACCCATGGCCCCCGAGGAAAATAGCATCGTGGCAGGAATTCTCTTCATCATTTCGGCGCCTTCGGGCTCGGGCAAAAGCACGCTGGTCAACGAGGTGCGCAAGCAGTTGACGGGCATTGAATTCTCCGTCTCCTGGACGACGCGCCAGCCGCGCGGCTCTGAGCAGCATGGCCGCGAATACAACTTCACCACCCGCGAAGAGTTTGAGCGGATGCTCGCCGTCGACAGCTTTCTCGAACACGCCGAGGTCTTCAACAACTACTACGGCACGGCGCGCGCATCGCTCGAACAGGCCCGCCTCGCCGGTCGCGACCTGGTGCTCGACATCGACGTGAAGGGCGCCAAGCAGGTTCGTGCCGCATTGCCCGAGGCCGTGAGCATCTTTGTGCTGCCTCCCAACCCCAAGGTCTTGCGCACCCGCCTGCGCAATCGCAGCCGCGCCGAGGGCGTCGAGGACGAGGCCGAGGTCTACCGCCGCCTGAGCGAGGCCCGCAAGGAGATTGAGAATTATCGCGAATACGGCTATATTTTGGTCAATGACGTTCTCGACCGGGCGGTGGCGCAACTGGAGGCCATCGTGCAGGCCGAGCGTTTTTATCGCCACGACGAGCCTATCGCCTTCCGTTCGCGGCGCGTGCTCGAGGTGGCAGCCGGATGCTTGCGCGTGAACTCGTATGAGCGCGTCAAGCCGGTGCTCGATGCGTTCGGCATTGGCCGCGATTCCGACCAGCAGTTATTTGATTTTGACGAGGACTCCGATGACGATTGAAACTGGCTTCGACTCGAACTATCGCAAGGTTCTTGTAGCCGCACGTCGCGCACGGCAGTTGCAGAGCGGCTCCCACGCCCTTGTCCCCACGCAGTCCACCAAGCCCTGCCGCATCGCGCAGGATGAGATCGACGCCGGCAAGATCTCTTACGTCAAATCCGACGTGCCGGTGGTCAAGCCCACCATTGAAGGCCCGGCGATTCCCATCCTGGCCAGCTGATTGAACCAAGCCGCTACACTTTGGCGGACCTCTTCTTTTTTGCCGCGCGTGGCTTGACCTGCTTTGCTCCAGCAGGCTTTACGGCTGCCTTTTTCGCTTCCGCCTTGCGCCGACGAACCTCTTCCTTCGAGTACATCGTTCCGCGGCATTTCTTCGCGCCGCAGTTGCACAGAGCCTCGTCGTCGCCGCCGTCGTAGAGGCAATAGTCGTATGTTATCTCCTCACTGGCGGCAATCTTCCGGATCGCCTTGATCCACACATGCCCATCTTCCTCGCTGGTCTCGCAGTTGGCGTCGCAGCTGTGGTTGATGAACATGGCGGTGCAGTGGCCGTCGATGACGATCTCGCCACTCCCCAGTCCAAACAGATAGGTGATTGGCGAGCTCTCGTAGGCCGTGTCGGCCTCGGACTTGCTGAGCTTGTGGCCGGTATACTCGGCCACGCGTGCGCCTTTGCGGATCGGCGTCGTAGTGTAGCAGCCGGCGGCGTGGATAGCGGAAGAACGGATGATAAGTCCCATGCGAGTGTGCGATGCTTTCTTCTAGAGCGGTATGAACCGCATCGTACCATTGAAGGCATGGGGAACGGCGTGAGGACCAGCATGAGGCAGATGAAATGAGAAAGATTTTTCCGGTTGCGCTGGTTTTTGCGCTCTGCGTGGTGGGGTCGCGGGGGATGCCTGCGCAGGCACCCGCGACCGGCGATCCTGCGGCAACAGGCCAGGAGAAGCCAGCGGCGCCCGCGCAATCTAGTTCCAATCCCTTTCCTGAAGATACGAGCTCTGTTCCGGTGATGCCGTCGAAGAGTGAAGCGGCCGTTCCCGAAGCGAGCTACAACGGAGCCGAGAGTGCTGCGCTCCCTCTGCCGGGCGATGATTTTGACCCGGTCCGTTCTCCCGAGGACCTCGCGCCGGAGTCGAGCGGGACGCCTGGGGCTTCCAGTTCCAGCCTAACGGGTCTGGAGAATCTGCTGCCCCGTCCCGACGACGATCAGCCCACGAAGAAAAAAACCGCCGTCAAGGAACCGACTCACCAGGAGGCCGCCTCCAAAGACATCGAAGTAGGCACCTACTATCTGCAGACCAAAAACTGGAAGGGTGCGCTTTCCCGCTTTCAGTCCGCGTTAGTGCTGGACCCCGAGAACCCCGATGTCTACTGGGGCTTGGCTGAAGCCGACCGGCGCCTCGGCAACTTTGCCGATGCCCGCGCAAACTATGAAAAAGTTGCCGAATACGACCCCGGCAGCCGTCACGGCAAAGAGGCAATCAAGGCTCTCAAAGAGCCGGAGATTGCCAACGGAAAGAATGCGGTTCACAGTCCGACTCCGTCACCAGAGGCGCAGCAATAGCACTCAGAGCCCCGCCCAGCGCAGATACGCCGCAATAATCGGCTCTCCCCACAAGCTGCTGATCATGCCGCCGATACACAAGAACGTTCCAAACGGCAGCTTCGTCGTAGCCCAGCCCTCCGTGCTCTTCCTCGCGGAAAAGACCGCCAGCAAGACCAATGCTAATAGCGATCCCATCACCGCGCCCAAGCCAAAGGCCAGCAGTGCGCCCTGCAGCCCCAGCCATGCGGCCAGCATAGCCATCAGCTTGGCGTCGCCCAGTCCAATGCCCTCGCGCCGGCGAATCAGCCAGTAGCTCCAGCGAATCAGCAGGACCAGGCCAGCGGCAGCCACAATGCCAAGAAGCCAGCGGAATGCGGCCAGTGGCTCTGCACCGGAACCCGGCGTCAATCCGAAGTGCAGAAGAAAAGCAATGAATCCAAGCGCCGTCCCCGGCAGCGTCAGCCAATCCGGCAGCCACAGGTTCTCGGCATCTAGGACGGCCAGAGCCACCAGCAGCCACGACAGAATCATCTTCCCGAAGAACGGAACCATCGAGCTGAAGTAGAAATTCGGCGGCAGATCCGGTTGCAATAATCCGCCGAGCCATTGCCAGCCGGCAATCGCCCATGGCACCCCAACCGCCAGCTCAATCAGCGGATAGCGGCAGCTTACCGGGTCGTGGCAGGTGCGGCAGCGGCCGCGCAGAAAAACCCAACTCACGACCGGTAAAATCTCCCACCAGGCAAGCGTGCGGTTGCAGCCGCGGCAGTGGGAGCGCGGCCGCACGATGCTCTCGCCCCTCGGCCAGCGCAGCACGCACACGTTCAGCAGGCTGCCAAAGGCCAGCCCCATCAAGCCCGCATAAATCGTCCCCAGAATGTGAAGCATATGCGAGATTGAGTATATAGCCCCTTGTCGGAAAGGGACGAATCAGATCATGGTGTTGTCTTTCTCTGCAGATTCCCCCGCAAATTTTCTCTTCATGTTTGACCATTCAAATTCACCGCCAATACAGCCTGCGATAACCGGAATAAAAATGTTATCCGCGAAAGAGGAAGGATCCGGAGAATGTAACCATCCAAACTTAAAGCAGAGGTTATGGATCGCCCAAACAAAAACGTAAGAAAAAAGCCATATGAGAATGTTGATAGCAATGCAGGCTACATGGCCCCGCTTCTTCATCTTGTCGCACCGTTTTTTTTGCTCATCATCCTTCGCAGTCCACAACTTTCTCACCCTCTTTATCGAGAGAATACACCCAATGTTTATTCGGATCTGGGAAAATGTCGTCCAGTCATGTGCGTCTCAAGCCACCTTCGTCCGACGCGGTAGACTGGAGGTGCATGGACCTTCCGCCTGAAACTCCCACAGCTCAGTCCTCCGCGCCTATCGCGTCCGATCCGGCGCAGGCAGCGGCCTTGTTCGAGCGCTCGGTTGAGATCATGGCCCGCCTGCGCGCTCCCGGCGGCTGCCCTTGGGACCGCGAGCAATCCTTCGATTCCATCCGCAAATACACCCTTGAAGAGGCCTACGAGGTCTTTGACGCCATCGAGCGTCGCGACTTCCCGCATCTGGCCGAGGAACTGGGCGATCTGCTCCTGCAAGTCCTGTTCTATGCCGAGATGGCGGCCAACTACGGCCACTTCACCATCGCCGACGTACTCAACCACCTGAACAACAAGCTGATCCGCCGCCATCCCCACGTCTTCGGCGACGAGGCCTCGCGCGCCGCCGGCAACCGTGCCGACGTCGATGCGGAGGTGGCGGGCTCTTCGGCAGCCGTCCTGCGCAACTGGGAAGAGATCAAGGCAGCCGAAAAGGCATCGCATGCAGCGGGAGCAGCTTCGGCGCAAATGCTCCCGGCATCGAGATTGGATTCAGTCCAAAGGGCAATGCCCGCTCTCGCCGAGGCCGCCAAGCTCGGCTCCAAGGCGCAGAAGTCAGGCTTCGACTGGCCAAGCTGGCGCGATCTGCTGCCCAAGCTGGTCGAGGAAACATCGGAGCTGGAGGCCGAAGCCTCCTCGGACGATCCCGCACGCAAGCCCGCCGTCGAGGCCGAGCTTGGCGACCTGCTATTTACCGTCGTCAACCTGGGCCGCCACCTCGGCGTCGACGCGGAGATGGCCCTGCGCGGCTGCAACCGGCGCTTTCGGCAGAGATTTCATGAGATGGAACTGGCCTCCTCGCGTCCCCTCGAAGAGCTCGCCCCCGATGAGTTGGAAGCCCTGTGGGCGCAGGCCAAGCGTAAGCTGGCCGCTCAGCCGGAGACGCAGCCATGATCCTGATGCGCAGTTGCCAGGGGCACGACGAACTCGAAGCTTGCGTCCAACTCCAGATCGAGACCTGGGGCTACGACCCGACGGATGTGATTCCGCGCAAGGCTTTTCTTGTGTGGCAGAAAGTTGGCGGGCAGGTGATCGGCGCCTTTGACACAGGGCTCCCCGGCGCTGATCCTGAGGGCGCGCCTGAGTCGCTGGTTGGCTTTGTCCTCTCGCTGCCCGGAATAAAGATCATCGACGGAGAACCGAAGCCCTATCTGCACTCGCACATGCTGGCAGTGCGAGACAACTACCGCAATCGCGGTGTCGGCATGAATCTCAAATTCGCCCAGCGGGAGGATGCGCTCAAGCGCGGCATCCACCTCATCGAGTGGACCTTTGATCCGCTGGAGATCAAAAACGCCTATCTCAACATCCGCAAGCTGGGAGCCATCGTCCGCCGCTACGAGGTGGATTTCTATGGTGCATCCTCATCTCGACTACAGGGCGGGCTGCCGACCGACCGCCTCGTCGCCGAGTGGCAGCTCGATTCTCCCAGAGTAGAGGCGGCCCAGAGTAACCACCTGGCAGCCGCGCAGCAGATCACCGAGCGCATCCCGGTCCCGGCCGCCATCTATCAGTGGAAGGCCTCTGACAGCAATCGGCAACGGGCTCTTACTGTGCAATTGGAAAACCGCGAGAGATTTCAAGATGCGTTTGCTCGTGGGTTGGCTGTGATCGGTTATACCGTAGATGCGGAAGGCAATGGCGTCTTCGAGTTGGGTCCCCTCACTCAGGCCGAAACTGGCCTCAAATCTCAAGGAGTTCAAGAGACTCTATGAAAATCGATGCGATCATTCTGCGCGAACTGCACATGCCCCTGGTCCGTCCCTTTGAGACCAGCTTCGGCGTCACTCGCAACCGCAAAATTCTGCTCGCCGAGATCAAGTCCGAGGGGCTGACCGGCTGGGGTGAGTGCACGGCGGGTGAACGGCCGCATTTTTCCGCCGAATCCACCGATAGCGCCTGGGCCGTGATCGTCAACGAACTTGGCCCGATGCTCGCGGCTGAGCCGCCCGCGCATGGCGGCGATTGTCCAAAGATCTTCCGTAAAGTCCGCGGCAATCGCATGGCCAAGGCGACGCTCGAAAACGCTATCTGGGATCTGGAGGCGCAGCGCGCCGGTGTCTCGCTCTCTCATCTCATCGGTGGCGTGCGCGACGTGGTTCCTTGTGGCGTCTCCCTGGGAATCCACGCCTCGATTCCCGAGCTGATGGCGACCATCGAGCGCGAACTCGCAGCCGGCTATCAGCGCATCAAACTCAAGTGCAAGCTGGGCTGGGATGTCGAGGTCTTCGAAAAGGTACGTAGCCGCTGGCCAGCCATCATGCTCAGTTGCGACGCCAACTCGGCCTACCGTCTCCGCGATGCTGACCATCTGGTCACCTTCGACGCCTTCGACCTGCTGATGATCGAGCAGCCCCTTTGGCACGACGACTTTTACTATCACTCGATGCTGCAAAAGCGCCTGCACACGCCCATCTGCCTCGACGAATCGATCCGCAATCGCCGCGATGCGCTGGCCGCCATCGAGATGGAATCCTGCCGGATCATCAACATCAAGCTGGGCCGCGTCGGTGGCTTCTCCGAGGCTATCGCCGTGCACAACGCGGCGCAGGAGCGCGGCATTCCCGTCTGGTGCGGAGGAATGCTGGAGTCGGGCATTGGACGAGCGCACAACATTGCCCTCTCGACCCTTGAGAATTTCACGCTCCCCGGCGATGTCTCCGCCTCTGCGCGCTACTGGGCCGAGGATATCATCGAGCCCGAAGTCACGGTCTTGTCGGCAGGCGAGATCGCCATCCCGCAGACGGCGGGCCGAGGCTACGAGGTCCGCACAGAACTTGTAGAGAAGCTCACAGTGCGCAAGGAAACCATCCGCGCGCTGGAATTGGTCGGATAGGCGGTTTGCCCTAGCCGTTTCTAAAGATGGTTCTTCCGCCGCCCCCAGTTGAATCGCCTTCCGACGATCCCTTTCACGATCCAGCGGTCCGTGGCGGCCGTGGGGCCGATGCCCACGCCAAAATTGATCTCCCAGTCCGGCGAGACGTTCAGGTCGATCGCCGGAAAGATCTGCTGTTGCTGATCGTGCAGGCTGGCGATCGAGGTGATGCTGCCGTAGTCGGCGTAGTATTCAACACCCCCGGCAATCTTCTTCGTAAAGTCGTAGCTGATCTTCACCGCCGGCGCAAAGTCGACTCCAAGCTTCACGTCCGGCCCGTGCCAGGTGCGTTCAAGTGCCGGGTTGATGGCGAAGTACCAGGGACCGATTTGCTTGTCGACAATCGGCCGAATCTCCCACGTCCATGTGTCGGCCGAGAAACGCGCGCGCTGATAGCCGACCTCCGTCGAAAGGCTCACGCCAACCGGCCAATGCCATCGCTCCGGCACGCGAACCCGCGGGCGAATGTGATCGCCGACCCACTGCACGCCCAAACCGCTCTGTTCGCTGGTGAAGATGTAGAAGCCCACCTCGGACCAGTCGTTGATGCCCTGCGTGATCTCCACGGTCTCGTGTTCGGCGTGGTGTGTGGGTGCCTCCCCGTCAATCGTCTCGCGACGGCCATCTGCGGTGAAGTTCGAGTGCAGTTCCACCATGGTGCTGCGCGGCGCGACGGTCTCTGAGCCATAGACCTGAATCTCGTAGTTGCCTTGGGCGCCAGCCGCGGCCGCGCCAACCACCACGCCAGAAAGAACGAGTGCGGTCAGAAGGAATTTCAAAGGCGCTCCTTGATAACAGAGGGGAATGCAGAGGGGCTTGGCCTGTGAAGGGGAAGCGGCCACGAAACCCAGTAAATGATGCGAAAAGGAGGCTTGCAGAATGCCGGAAGTACGCTCCGGCTCCTGCTTCTAGGATAAACCAACTGTTGTTTTTCCCCTATTCCCGCTCAGGCAAGCTTTGCAGATCGATTCCCAACTGTTGGCACTTCTTATAAAGATGACTGCGTTCAAGGCCCAGCGCTTTGGCCGTCTGTGTCACGTTCCGATTGTGCCGTTCAAGCTCGGAGAGCATCGTAGCCCGTTCAAAGGCCATCACGCGCTCAGAGAGCGGACCTGTCGCGTCTGCGCTTGTCTCGGATGCCGTCTTTGCCGCCGAATGAGAGGCGGGCAGCGCCAGAGTCACAGCCTCAGCGTCTACCTCTGCTCCGGCCAGCAAGAGCAGCCGCTCAACCACGTTGCGCAGTTCGCGAATATTGCCCGGCCAGCCGTACTGCTTCAGCGCCTCTATCGCGTCGGCAGTAAAGGGAACCGGCTTCCATCCATTCTGTGCGCTCACCTGCCGTGCAAAGTGCTCGACCAGCGCCGGTAGGTCTTCGCTTCGCTTGCGCAGAGGTGGCAGTTCGACAGGAAAGACAACCACGCGGTGGTAGAGGTCGCGGCGAAAACCGCCCGACTCGACCAGTTGCTCCAGATTTCGATGCGTCGCCACAACCACGCGGACATCGACCGTAGTCGGCTTGCCCGAGCCGATGCGTTCGACCTCGCCTTCCTCCAACACGCGCAGCAGCTTGGCTTGCATGGCGGCCGGCATGTCGCCGATCTCGTCGAGAAATAAAGTCCCGCGATGTGCCTGCTCAAACTTGCCCGTATGCCGCTGCGCCGCGCCGGTGAAGGAGCCCCTCTCGTGGCCGAAGAGTTCGCTCTCGATCAGCTCCGCTGGAACCGCCGCGCAATTCAGCGTGACAAACGGTCCCGAAGCGCGATTGCTCTTCTCGTGCAGCGTGCGCGCGACGAGCTCTTTGCCCGTGCCAGTTTCGCCATAGATGCAAATGCGCGATTCGCTGGCCGCCACGCGTTCAATCTGCGCCATCACCCGGCGCATCGTCTCGCCCGTCCAAACGAGTGTGTGCTTACCCACGCGGCTGCGCAGATCCTGATTCTCGGTTTCGAGGCGTGTCAGCTTGAGAGCGTTTTCGACCGTGACCAGCAGCTTTTCTGTCGAGAGCGGCTTCTCAAGAAAATCCAGCGCGCCGAGCCGCGTCGCGCGGACGGCCATCTCGATATGCGCCTGCCCGCTCATCATCACAACGGGAGCGGCAACGCCAGCGTTCTTCAGATCCTCAAGCAACGTAAGACCGTCGCGCTTGGGCATCACCACATCGCTCAGGATGAGGTCAAAGGGTTGCGCCAGCGCCAGCTCCAGCGCACGAACTGCGTTATCGCAGACAACGGCCTCATGGCCCGCAAGCCGGAAGGCGCGGGAGAGCGAGGCCAGCGTGTTTGCCTCATCATCGACGATCAGAATCTTCGCTTTTGCGGTCATGATTTCGCCTCAACAGCTTTCGGCAGCGTAATGACGAAGACGGTGCCACCGCCCGGCAGGCTCTCGACTGCGATGGTCCCTGCATGGTCGGCTATCACAGACTGCACAATCGCCAGGCCCAACCCGGTTCCATGCTGCTTCGTCGTGTAGTACGGGGTGAAGAGCCGCTCGCATTCTTCGGTCGTCATTCCCTGACCCGTGTCGGCCACGCGAATCTCGATCTTATCGCCCAGAGGCTTGGCCGAGAGGCTCAGCGTGCCACCCTCCGGCATTGCGTCCATTGCATTCAAAACGAGATTGCTCAGTGCGCGGTGCAGCCACTCCGGGTCGACCCGCAGTGGCATCGGATTGCTTGAGAGGTCGCTCTCAAAGCGAATCTGCGCATCGCCCTGGCTGGCTGCATTTCCATAAAGCGAAAGCACACGCTCCACAACGTCTCTGGCGTCGATGGGCTCCAGCTCCGGCTTGGGCATCTTGCTGAAGTCGCTGAATCTGCCAATGATCGTCTTCAAGTTGGCGATCTCCATGCCCAGCGTTGCCGTGCTTTCGCGGAAGACCTCATCAAATTCGGCTTCAGGCAACTCCCGCGCCCGCACCAGATTTTCGACGGTCAGTTGCAAGGGGAAGAGCGGATTCTTCAGTTCATGGGCCAGCCGCCGGGCCAACTCGCGCCACGCAGCCACACGCTCGCTCTGCACCAGCCGTTCGCGCTGGCTGGCCAACTCGCCGGTCATGTGGTTGAAGCTGCGTGCCAGCACGCTGAGCTCGTCGCGGCCTTTTCCTGGATCGGCCACGCGCGCTTCCCAGTTGCCATGCGCCACCTCTTCGGCTGCGCGTGCCAACCGCTCGATCGGCCGAGAGATCCGCGCCGCAATCCACAGGCTGAAGAGGACCGAGATCAGAATTCCAGCGGCAGCCACCCCGTACGAAATGGCTCGGATATGCTGCTGTGCCTGAACCATGCCTGCCCGCGAGATGGCTACAGTGAGCACCGCCAGCACGGTTCCCGACTCGCTTTTGAGAGGAATCGCCGTGGCGCTGACGCTGTCTTCCCTGCGATCTGTCAGATAAAGAATTCCGCTTGTCTGCTGGCCAGTCTTGAGAGCGGCTTCGATCAGTGGCTGGTAGCGGGCTGCGCCGGAAACGCCGCCCGTTGCGCCAACAAGGCGCTTAGGGTCAAATGCGCCAATCGGTGTGGTGTTGGGAGTGGTCGCCCCGTCTGGGCTGGTGGCCGCCGAAGTTACTCCATCGCTGTAGAGGCTCACCTGCATGCCCGGCGCAGCAGGCAGATCAGCGAGAAAGCTCTGGTCCAGCCGTTCACCGCCGATCAACCGAACGACCGGCTCCGTTCCGGTCCCAGCCGTCTCGGTCCGGCGCACCGCACGCACCGCGAACAATCCCAGAGCCGTGCTCCCGTCCGGCAGCTCCTCGCGTTTCAGGAAGGGAGCCTGCGCGATCTGAGACGCGGCCGGCTCCGGATAGCCAAAACGCGCCGGCCACTGCGCGGAGCTGACGACGTTTCCATCGGGTCCGACAATCTCAAGAAAATCAAGCTGCGCATCCTGGGCCAGATTCGCAGCCTCGGTCAGATAAGGCGATCCATCGCCAGTCTGCGCCAGCTCGAAGGCCATCGAGCGCATCCGCTCCGTCGCGGCCATTCGCTCCACAGACGAGGCCACATCAGCCGAGCGGTGTTGAAACTCGCGCTGGAACTGGCTGACAAACAGAGCCGTCTCCTGCCGGTCGCGCTCGTCAAAGACCTGTCGCACGCGCACCAGCACCGTCCAGGCCACCGCCGCCACGGCAGCCGACACGGTGAGCGAGAGAAGCAATAAGAGTTTCTGCCGGAGGCTCAATGCGCATCCTCCAGCGAAACTCCAGCCAGATCCGGCTCGCCATCGGCCCCCAATCGCAGGTCGCGCACGCGGCCGCTCACAGCAATCGCCTGCGGGAGATATAGAAGTGGAATCAGTGTGTTACGACTAAGAACTTCGCGTTCAACTTTGAGAGTAGAGGCCAGACTCTGTTCTTCGACTGCAGCGCTTCGTCCCACTGCACGCAGCACTGATTCCAAAGCGACGGATGGCTGCGTTCCCTCGAGCGGAAGCTCCCGTAGAACGAGGTCGGAGTGATGTCCTGGAGCCGCTCCGACCACCTGCACGTTGAAGCCGGCTTCATGAAGATTCAGAGCGATGCGCTGCGCCGCAAGCTGCATCGCGCCGCCACCCTCGACTGTCATAGTGAGCGGCGGAGGAGCGATGCCGCCGCGCAGCTCATGAGCCTTGTTCAGGTCGCGGCCAGTTGGAAAGAGGAACGCGTAGCCGGTCAGCGCGTTGGGCAGCAGGCTGGCCGTGACCTCGCCCTGTTTTTGAAAGATGACATTCGACAGTGCTCCGCGATCAATGGCCAGTGCGATGGCGGCGCGCAGGTTGGGGTTGCCGAGAACGCCCGAGTCCGCGACCTGAAGCGCCAGCAGCGTGACCGGCGGCGAGGCTACAACCGTGAGCCGCTGTTCACGAGCCAGCCGCAACTGCTCGGCGGGAACCTCAACCACATCGGCGCGGCCCACCGAGAGATCGAGCCACTGATCGCGAACCGCGCGATGGATGCGAATCTCAATCGCGTCGACGAAGGGCCGCCCCTGCCAGCAGTTGTCGTTCGCGGCAAGCGTCAGCACGCCATTTGCGAAGCCCACTCGCTGAAATGGCCCGGTGCCGATGTTTCCCGTGGGTGTCGCACCGTTTTCAGCGACAGTGAGGGCGATGCGGAACTCGTCGCCCGCCAGCAAAGACGGCAGGTTGGGCGTCGGCGAGTCGCTCGTAAAGGTCACCGTTGTTCCGGCGGCACGAACGGCCGTCCACGGGCAGCCAGCAGTGCAAGCGGTATTTAGTGAGGCCACGACATTCGCTGAAGTCATCGCCGTCCCGTCGTGGAAGCGCACGCCAGGACGTAGCCGGAACTGCCAGCGGTGATCGTTGTCTTCGGACTTCCAATCGACGGCCAGCGCTGGTTGCGGAGTTCCGTCGGCGCTCATCGCGGTAAGGCCGTCGAAGACCAGCCGCCGCGCCACTCCGCCCGGCCGCTGCCAAGGTTCGCCCTCAATCTCCACGCGCAAAGTGCCGCCGAAGTGCGGGCGTGTGCGCGCCGCGACTGGCAGCGCTAACACGGCGATAAGACAGCTAATTGCAACTTGCCGTAACACGGTCCACCTCGTAGCTATCTGCCGAGCCTGGGCCGGCTGTTTTCCGCACAACGGCGAATACGCTTTTGCCATTGGGCGCACTCCAAAGCGCCGTCACGGTGCCTTCCATTGCGAGCGGAGCGCTTGCTGGAATGGCCTCCTGCGCCGGAAGTTCGTAGGCGCGCAGGCTATCGCTGAGAGCCTCACCCGAACCGGATGCGATGATCTGCGTGCCCGCTCCGCAGCCGGAGTGGAGTGCCGCAAAATCGCTGCCCCAGTCGCGCGTTCCACTGACAGGCTTCAGCGCACCACTCTCGACGAGTTGTACCTTGCCGTCGATCCCGTTGAAGAGAAAAGCAGCTCCCGAAGGCCGGGGTAGCAGCGCAGCCGTGTAGAACGGCGGCAAGTCTACTCCCAAACTCGGTGTCACCACACCCGTGAAGTAGTTGCGGGCTGAGTTGTAAAAGGCCTTGATGGTTGTTGATCCAGTGGGGGTATTGGCGATCAGAATAGGCCATGGATCGTCGCTGGGCTGGCACCAGGCAGCCCACTGCCCCGAAGGATCTTCGATGCCGAAGTGCCCACTGCACTTCACTCCTCCAACCGATGCCTCAAAACCGCCTTCTTTGTTCACTTCTGCGGATACGAGCAATCCTCGAGGATCTCTTGCCAACATTCGTTTGTGCTGAAATTCGAAATGGTGCGATTCCTTCCACTCGTCGCCGGACTTGAAGTAGAGCACAGTCTCTTCTGGCTCAACAGCGGCGAGCCAGCCGTTTGTTTCCAGCACAGCCAGAATCTGCGCTTTCGACACAAGCACACTCTCTTTGCGCAGCGCCATGCTGCTCTTCGCCTGTGGCAGCGTGGCAGTGCCAGAGTCCACATGCATCATCGCCACCCGCGTCTCATTGCCTTCGACAATCTCAGCCACCCACAGCCGTTCGCGCACGTTCTCGCTCAGCGTCACGCGCAGCAGGTTTGCCGTCTCTGTATCCGAGGTCGTCACCCCCCGCGCCTTCAAATCCTGCTCCAGCAGGCGCTGGATCGCGGGAATCTCATCCGTAGAAATGGTGGAAAGGTTGCGAATCGTGAGATGAGCCTGCCCAGGGCCGAGAATTGCAGCAATCTGCTCGGCGAGCGCCGCGGCGGGCTGCTCCCACTGGCTGGGCGCAGCCGAGGCACTCGCCGCAAGGCTCATCACACCACTCGCAACCGCGGCAATCAGCCAACTCAGCTTCATTCGCTTCAGCTTTCTTTCAATCATTCGTTTGCGCGGATTATATCGTTTGAGGCCTGCCGCGATCCGTCATGCGAAACAGGATCGTTGATCGTTGAGATATACCTTTACGCTCCGCATGGGCGAGAGATTCGCTCTCTCGCCCATGCGGAGCAGCTCTTCAATGCCCGTTCTTCGGCGCATCGTCGGATTGCGAATCCATCTCCTGCTTGATGACCGGCGAATTGGCCATGCTCTTGAAGACGTCGTTGGCAAAGAAGAATTTGCCATCAGAAGGAACCATCACCACCTGAATCTTGTCCGAGAGCCGCTCGGCCACGATCTTGTTGATCAGCAGCGGCGACTTGTTCAGCAGCGCCGCCTCGCTGGTCATGCGTTCCGCGTTGGCGGCTGCCATCAACCGCACGCGGCCGGCCTCGGCCTCGGCCAGCAGGTTGCGCCGCTGGAGTTCAGCCTTGCTATCGATCACCTTGGCCTGCGCGTCTGCGTCGGCGTTCTCGATGGTCGCCTCCTTGCGCGCCTGGGCCTCGAGCCTGCTCTGTTCGATCTGCTTCACTTTGAGCGGCAGCGTGTATTGCATGGCATCGGCCTCACCCTTGGCCTCAACCACCTTGGACTGCGCGTCGCCCTCGGCTGCCTTCACCTTCTGCACAGCCTCTGCTTCGGCCTGCAACTCGGCGATGCGTACCTGTTTCTGTTGAATGTCGGTGGCCACTCCGAGCTGGTCGTCCTCCTGCTCCTTGAGCAGAAGGCCTTCCAGGCCCTTTGCGTACTCAGCTGGCAATTGAATGTCAGACAGCATCACCTCTTCAACCACGATCCCGTCGGCGCCCAGCTTGCGCGTGATGATCGCTGCGGCCTTCGAGCGCACCTCTTCGCGCTTGGATGAAAAGATCTCGCGTACCGTGAAGGACGGGGCCAGTTCACGCCAAGCGCTGGCCACCACCGGAGGCACAACCAGCTTGTCGACCGGCTGGGGCAGGTGAGCCTGCACGCTGTCGAGCTTGTTGGGGTCAAGCCGGTAACGCACGGTCACCGCCAGTCCGATGTTGAGCCCTTCAAGCGATTGCACGTTCAGCCCGGTCTTCTGGGCAGCGGCCTTTGCGGTCTCCTCTGCAACTCCAGCGGTGAAGAGGTGATCGCGCAGGTCAAAGACCTCGACGCTCTCCATCAGCGGAGTGACAAAGTGAACGCCGGGGCAAAGCGTTCCCGGCACAGTCCCGCTGATCTGGCTCACCCGCACGCCGCCCATTCCGCTTGGGACGACGACGATGCTCGTGGCAATCAGCAATGGCAGGCAAGCCACCAGTGCCAGCGCTACCGAACCGTGCCAGGCGATTTCACGGGGTTTAGTCTGTTCCGTTTCTCCTTCAGTTTTGCGATGCGCATCCTTGAAGCGCAGCCACAGTCCGTAAAGTGGAATCGCCAACGCGGCAGCCAGCAACACGGCTCCCGCAACCGCCAACAACAGCTTCAACGCGATCATTGCTTTTCTCCTTCTTGCTTGTTGCGCTCCCCGCGTTCAGACTCAGCCGACGAAGACCTGCCGCCCGTTGTTCCGCGTCTCCCGGTTCCCGGCGATGGAGCCAGCATCAGCCGGACCAGTCCTCCAAACGTCAACTCCTCAAACAGCAGCCCCACTGCCACCGGCAGCAGCACCGCTCCCAAACCGTTCATTGCCTCAGTCAGCAGATGCATCGCTCGACCCCCTCACAGCAAACCGGCAAGATAGGTTGCCACGTGCGCTGCCATTGCCTGTGTCGTTGCCGTTGCGGGTGCCACCGTGGGCGCCGCCTGCGGTTCAGTCTTCGCGACCAGCACGGGCTGCGCAGTCGCCGGAGCCTGCTCCGCGCCGAAGAGCTTCGCCGTCTGCTCGTTGCGCTGGCCAATCAGTTCCACCGTGTCGCCCACCGCGACCAGTTCATAGAACTCCTCCAGGTCGGCCTTGGCCATGCGAATGCACCCGTGAGAGGCAGCCTTGCCGATGGAACTCGGCTCGTTGGTTCCGTGGATTCCGTAGCCGCGAATGCTCAGGCCCATCCAGCGCGTGCCCACCGGGTTGTGCGGCCCCGGCAGTACGGTCTTGCCTTCGTGGTGATAGATGGGGTTCTTTGCGCGACGTTCGATGGTGAATGTGCCCTCGGGGCTCGGTGTGGAAGGCTTGCCAACCGCAACGGTGTAGATCTTCTTCGTCTGGCCGTCTTCAACCAGCGCCAGCTTGCGATCCTCGAGGCTCACCACGATCACACGCTTCGGTTCGCTGGCCGGTGTGGCCGCTTGTTGCGCCAGCGCCTGAGCCGCCACCACCACCACTGCCAACCCCATCATCATCAGTTTGCCGATCCCCAAAGCCTTCATCGCATCCCCCTTGCAAATTGCCTGCGCCCAGACAAAGTGCAAGCTGAACGCCAAAGGTTATGCGCTGAAAAAAAACATGTTAGTTGTGGGTAGAGAGGCTTTGAACGTGTCACGGCACACACGGTGTGTCAGAACTGACACGTGTCCGCGCACGTAATTTCCGGGGAAGTCAGAGGTTAGAAAATGGTGACTCAGGAAGAGAGAAACTCGTGCACTGAGTTGCGATAAGGAAGGGATCGTGTCTGCAGTCCCACAAATGCCCCGTGCCCCATCCATTCCGCTTCTTTCTGCGGAATGGGTGGGAAACCATAAACGTCAAACTGCTATAAGAGTCCTACTGCTTAGCCGTCTTGACCGCCTCAGTTAGCGCCGGGACCACCTCAAACAAGTCGCCAACAATCCCGTAATCGGCCGCCTCGAAGATCGGTGCGCCTGGATCTTTGTTGATGGCTACCACGCACTGCGAGCCCTTCATGCCGACCAGGTGCTGAATGGCTCCCGAAATGCCGACGGCGAGATACAGCTTCGGCGAAACAGTCTGGCCCGAGCTGCCAATCTGGCGCTCCATCGGCAGCCACCCGTTGTCGCAGATTGGCCGCGAAGCGCCCAACTCCGCCCCGAGAGCCGTCGCCAGTTCCTGGACGATTGGGAGTTTATCGGCGTCCTTGATGCCCCGGCCCACGCTTACAATCATCTGCGCCGAGCCAAGGTCCACCGTCTGCGCCGAGCCACGGAATCGCTCGCTGGGCCGCGTGCGAATCTGCGCCGCTTCGATTGTGGGCGAAAAGATCGTGATCTCCGCCGTGCCAGCCTCCACCGCATCGGCTCGAAAGGCACCGGCCTGCACCGAGACAAAGCAAGTCCCGCCGCCGGTGTGCCTGTATGTACCGTTCAACTTGCCCTGCATCAGTTGGCGCGTAAAGACAGGCCCCTCGTCCATCGCTGTCACGTCGCCGATCAGCGTCTGCCCCAGCCGCGCGGCCAGCGCCGGTGCATAGTCCCGCACCTGATAGGTATGCGGAAAGACCACTTGCGCCGGGTTCTCGCTTTCGAAGAGTTGCTGCAAGGCGAGAGTGAACCCATCTGCGGTGTACCCCGCCAGCAGCGAATGCTCCACACGCACCACTTTGCTCACAGCCTTCGTAGCAACTTCGGCGGCCAGGCGCTCCGTCTGCGCGCCGACTACCGCCGCATTCACGGCCAGCCCAGTCAGCGCAGCCAGTTTCTGACCAGCGGCCACGGCCTCCCAACTGATGCGGCTCACGCGGCCATCCCGCTCTTCCAACACCACCCAAATGCCGCTCATAGCACCCTCGCTTCAAATTTCAGCTTCTCGACCAGCGCCGCCGCGGCTTCCTTCGCCGAGCCGCCCAGCATTTGCGTCGACTTCTGCTTGGTGGGTATCGCTACTCGCTCCAACACCACCACCGGCGCAGAATCAGGAGCCAACTCGGAGGCCGCAACCACGCGAACTTCCTTGGTCTTGGCTTTCTTGATGCCCATCAGCGTCGCATAGCGCAGCTTGTTCCCGCCCGACTGAATCGTCAGCACGGCCGGAGTCGGCAGTTCCACAGTTTGAAACCAGCCCTCCTCCAACTCGCGCTTCACGGTCAGGCCGCTCTCGGTCTTCTCGACGTGCAAGATCAGCGAGGCATGTGGCAGCCCCAGCAACTCGGCCAGAATCACGCCCGTCTGCCCGAGCCCCAGATCGTCCGATTGCAGGCCAGTCAGCACCAGATCGGGATTCTCAGGCTTCACGGCAGCAGCCAGCAGCCGCGCCACGCCGAGCGCATCGCGATTGCCCAGATCGGCACTGTCTATATGGATCGCCCGGTCGGCGCCCTTGGCCAGCGACTCACGGATCGTCGATCCCACCCGCTCCGGCCCGGCGCTCACGACGACCACCTCGCCGCCGTGCTTTTCCTTGAGTTGCAAAGCCTCTTCGAGCGCATAGGCGTCGGACTCATTCAGCGCCCATTGCAGCCCGGCCTCTTCGATCCACTTACCGGCAGCTTCGATGCGCACCTGCGCATCCCGCTCCGGTACTTGTTTGATAGCTACGATGATCTTCATCTTTAACCCTTCCAGACAACCTGGGTGCCTTAGGTCCCCCGCATTTGGGGACCTGGGAAACCATGAACCTCAACTCGGGTCATTCTCGGGCAATCCCCGCGCAGTTAACTGCGCAATATCCATCAACTGCGGTGCGCCATCGCCGCTCTCGGCCAGCGCATCGCGGAACATGCTATTACAAAATGGACAGGCAGTTCCCACAGTCTTCGCTCCGGTCGCGACCAATTCCGCTGCGCGCACATGGCTCACTCGCTCGCCAGTCTCTTCGCCCAGAAACGCCAACCCTCCGCCCGCGCCGCAGCAAAAACTTCTTTCGTGATTTCGCGGAGCCTCAACCAACTCTCCCGCCAGCGCCACAACGCTCCGCGGCTCATCGTAAACATTGCGATACCGCCCCAGGTAGCAAGGATCGTGGAAGACAATCGTCTCTCCATCTCTCTGCTTCGGCAGCTTATCAGCAAAACGCGCCAGGAACTCGCTGTGATGCTCCACCGGCGGTGGCGTGCCGTAGTCCTTCCAGTCCTCCTGAATCGTGCGGACGCAATGAGGACAGATGGTGACGATCCGCTTCACTTTGTTCTCGGCCAGTGTCTTGAGGTTTTCCTCGGCCAATTGCTGGAAGAGCAGATCGTTGCCCAGCCGCCGCACCGGATCGCCTGTGCACTTCTCCTTGCGCAGCACGCCGTAGCTCGCTCCCAGGTAATTCATCACGCGGGCCAGATCTGCGACAATCTCGCGGCCCTTGGGGTCGTAGCCGCCCATGCAGCCCAGCCACAAACAATATTCCTGAGTCCCGTCGAAGAGGGGCAAACCGGCCTTCTCAATAAACTTGTCGCGATCCGAAGCAGGCAGGCCGAGAGAGTTCGACCCGTGCTCTAAAGCCAGAAATAGTTTCGCCCCGTAGTCGTTCTCCCATGCGCCTGTGTTCACAGCGCCACGCCGCAGGCCGACAAGAATCGGTAGATGCTCGATTCCCACCGGACACTGAAATTCGCACGCCCCGCAGGTGGTGCATTGGAACGGCGCCTCCTCGGCGTTGTACATACCCAGCAGCGGCTCCGATGCCGCCGGGCCAAGATCGTTCAAGTAGCCGCGCAGGCCGAGAATGATCTCTTTCGGGTTCAGCAACTTGCCGGTGTTTGCGGCGGGGCAGTGCTCGGTGCAGCGCCCGCACTCGACGCAGGAGTAGGCTTGCAGGCTGACCAGTTGCGTAAGGTCTGTGCCGGCGATCAGGCCGAAGTCCTCGTCGCCGACGAGTGCCGGTATCTGGCTGAAGCCGCCGCGCGAGAGAAAGACCGTGGCCGGACTCAGAACCAGGTGCAGATGCTTGGTGTGCGGAATGATCGGCAAAAAAGTCAGCAGCGCCAGTGTGTGGACCCACCAGAGAACCCGCGTGGCGGGGTTTGCGTCGGCGACAAAAAACGAAGCCAGATAGGTCGCCATCAGCAGAAAGATCAAAAACGCGATAATGCCTGATTGGTAGGAGAGCTTCTCGCCCAGCCATTTCGGGCGTATCAGAAACCGGCGCACAAACAGCCCCAAAATACCCGTGGCGCAGGCCAACGCAAAGGCGGCGGCAAGATAGAAGTAGAAACGTCCAAAGCTGCCTTCGGGGTCAAGAAAGCCAAGTCCCAGCCCGACCGCAAAATGGTTCAGCGTCACCAGAACGAAGGCGCAGAAGCCCCAGAAGACCGCTGCGTGGGCCAGTCCGGGCAGCGGCCGCTGGCGAATGACCTTGGCCTGAAGAACCACTTCCCAGACAAAATCCCAGATGCGTTTACCGATGGGAAAGAGATGGAAACTTGCGTCTTTCTTGGATTTGAGGATCTTGCCGAGGACGACGCCGAAGCGGCTCCAGAAGCCCGCGCCGGAGGCCACAACCAGCGCGACAAGGAGCATCTTCTCTATCAAAGAAAAGTGTTGAGGCTCAGCAAGTGTCAGATTCAGAAAGGGCATAGGTGAACCAAGCTACGGACAGGGCCAAGATACACGATTGGCTTGGCGTCTGTCGCGCCGTGAGCGGGCTTAGGCCTTCCATTGGAAGCAGATCGCGAACCCGTCGGGGTCTTTGAGGTAGAGCTGCTTCATGCCGTAGGGCGCTACCTTGGGCGGTTTCACATCAAGGCCCTTCGCCAGCAGACACCGGTACGCTTCGTCCACGTCGGGGCAGCCGATGAAGAGGCAAGTGTCGTCGTGCGCGGCGATGCGTGCAGGATCGCTGGCCGCTGGGCGGCTGTCGAACTCAAAGGCGGTGTTCAGCATCAGCTCCGTCTCGCCCAGCTTGAGCCAGACCCAATCGCAGTCGTCGGGCGAACGGGGCGGGGAAGAGCTAAATACCTCAAAACCCAGCAGGTCGCGATAGAAACGGACCGAAGTGGGCATATCGTAAACCTGAAGCAGGGGGCAGAGCCCACGCATCTCGACTGGCATAGGTTTTCTCCCGTGTTGGAATCGGGAACGCCGGGGAGAAGAGACAGGGAGCCCGGCAGAGTTATCTTACATGTAGATGTGGAGTCGAGTGCGAATCGCTCGATGCGTTTGTGGAGATAACGAGGATTTTCTCCATATAGAGATCGAGAAAATCGCGGCCGGAAGCTCAAAATTCCGGTTTTTTCGTGTATTTCTGCCATGGATTGGGCATCGGTTCTACCTTTTTCAGCCCTTGGCCGAGATGGAAGGCAATGTCGTGGTGGCAACTCTTCAGCCGTGGTGGGCGGGTACAAGCTGACTTTAACGCCCGCTCATCGCGAAAGGCCGCGATGAACGGGGCACAGTCCGTGATTATGCGATGAGTGGGCTATCTGCCACGGCGCGGACGGGACGTCCGCGCGACAGCCGGTCTGGAGACCGGCGCTACATAGGACTTTTAGCAGCGAACGATGTTGGGCGAGTGTATCCCCTTGGTGGCGTTGCGCGTGTCCACCACCAACTGCGACTGCTCGACGATGGCCTTGTAGTCGTAGGCCGAGTGGTCTGTCACGATCACCACTGCATCGTACTGGCCCAGGTTGTCGAGTGGCGTGTTGGTCATATTCAAGTCGTACTGACGGCCGCGGCCAACCCTGGCAAAGTAGGGGTCGTTGTAAGCAACATCGGCGCCTTTTGCGCGCAGCAGTTCGATGATGGTGAGCGAGGGCGACTCGCGCAGGTCGTCGATGTCGCGCTTGTAGGCCACGCCCAGCACCAGCACCTTCGATCCCTTGATGGATTTGCGGTGCTCGTTGAGCGCGGAGCCGATCTGTTCGATCACAAAGTAGGGCATGTCGGTGTTGACCGCTCCGGCCAACTCGATAAATCGCGTCCGGAAGTCGAACTCCTTGGCCTTCCACGAGAGATAAAACGGATCGATCGGAATGCAATGTCCGCCCAATCCAGGACCAGGATAAAAGGCCTGAAAGCCGAAGGGCTTGGTCTTGGCGGCGTCGATCACCTCGTGGATGTCGATGCCCATGCGCATCGTGAGCTGCTTCAGTTCGTTGACCAATGCGATATTGACGCAGCGGTAGATGTTTTCAAGCAGCTTGGTCATCTCGGCCACCGCGGGAGTGCTGACCGGCACGACGCGGCCAAAGATCGCGCCATACATTGCCGAAGCCAGCACAGTGGCTGCCGGGCCGTAGCCGCCGACGACCTTGGGAATGTCGTGACGCGCCACGGTATCGTTGCCGGGATCTTCGCGCTCCGGCGAAAAGGCCACATGCACGCCCGGCTCATCGAGCGAGCGCGAAGCCTTGAGGCCCAGCGGATTGCCGGCTTCAAGCAGCGGGACGACAACCTCTTCCGTGGTGCCGGGATAGGTCGTGCTTTCGAGCACAATCAACTGGCCCTCGCGGAGCCAGGGAGCGATCGACTGGACCGTTCCTGTGACGTAACTCAAATCCGGCTCGTGGTGCTCGTTCAGCGGCGTTGGTACGCAGATAATCACCGCGTCCATCCGGGCGATCTCAGAGTAATCGGCCGTAGCGCGGAAGCCCGCCTTCTGAGCCTGCTGGATTTCGCTGGGGAGGATGCGCACGATATAAGAGCCGCCGCCGTTGAGCGTCTCCACCTTGGCTGGTTCGATGTCAAAGCCCGTTACCTTGAACCGCTCGCCGCTGAAGAGCAGCGCCAGTGGCAGCCCCACGTAGCCCATCCCGACGATGCCGATGAGAGCCTCGCGGGATTCGATTCTTTGCTTGAGTTCGGCCAGCCGGTTCTCGGTCTCAGTTGTCATGTTGTCGATTGTAAAACCCGAAGCTCTGGCTGCGTTGCGCGGCATGGCGAGAAGCTCGCAATTCCCGTGTGGGAGATGCATCCCTAGTTGGGAACCCAGTTTGTGAATGCCGGATGAAGCCGCCGCCTGCGCTGGCCAAGGGTTGTATCCTTTCACTAGAAACCATCGTTCCTGCATCGGACCAATCCAGGATCTGTTTGAGCACGACGGGAGGCATCTTGGCAAAGTATCTTGTAACTGGCGTGGCGGGCTTCATCGGCCGCTCGATTGCCGCGGCCCTGCTGGCGCGCGGCGAGAGCGTGCGCGGCATTGACAACTTCATCACCGGCAAACGCTCCAACCTTGTTGGCCTGGAAGCGATGGACTTTATCGAAGGCGACCTTGCCCAGCCGGCTGCTTGCGCCAAGGCCTGCGAAGGCGTTGAGATCATCTTTCACGAGGCGGCGCTTGCCTCTGTGCCGCGTTCTGTTGCCGATCCGGTGGCCACCAACGTCGCATGCGTCGACGCCACGCTGAATCTGCTGGTGGCGGCGCGGTCAGCCGGGGTGCGCCGCGTGATTTATGCCGGCTCCTCCTCAGCCTACGGCGATACGCCGACCTTGCCCAAGCTGGAAGAGATGCTGCCCAAACCCATCTCTCCCTATGCTGTGGCCAAGCTCGCCGCCGAGCACTACCTGAGCGCCTTCACCCGCGTCTACGGGCTGGAGACGGTGACGCTGCGCTACTTCAATGTCTTCGGTCCTCACCAGGACCCGACCTCGCACTACTCCGGCGTGCTGGCCATCTTTTGCCGCCGCATGCTGGCCGGCGAGCAGCCGACCATCTACGGCGACGGCGAACAGAGCCGCGACTTCACCTACATCGACAACGTGGTCCATGCCAATCTGCTGGCCGCCGCAGCCCCGGCCGAGAAGGTCTCAGGCCGCATGATGAACACCGCCACCGGCACTCGCATCACGCTCAATCAGACCTTCGAGATTCTGCGCGAGCTGACCGGGTACAAAGGCCAGCCGGCCTACGAACCTGAGCGCGCCGGCGACATTCGCGACTCGCTGGCCGATATTCACCTGGCCGGTGAGCTGCTGGTGTATGCGCCGATCGTCGATTTCCGCGAGGGCCTGCGCCGCACGGTCGAGTGGTACCGCGCAGGCGGTGGAGTGGACTAAACACCCGTCAATGCAAAGGTTTCTTCCTCATTGCAGTTTCCTCAAAGCGCGGGTCTATTGACGAATCGACTCCTATCAAGCAAAATGTCGGAGATTTCCTCCTCCGCATTTGCTCGTTCTGAACCCTGGGAGAGCCCTGCCGGAGGGTCTTTGGAACGGAGGTTGCCAACCCGTGCAGGATTCAAAGGCCGTTCCATACGATTCGCCCCAACAAACTGATGCGCGCTCCAGTGCAGGCCAGCGCAGCTCAACAAGAAGCCTGTGCGAACTCTGGGAGCTTCTCAGCCGTCGCCGCCGTCTGGTTGGCTCCGTTGTAGGCGGTTTGCTGCTGGCATGTCTTTTTTATTGCCTCATCGCACCCAATCAATATGAGGCCAGCGCCAAAGTCGCGCTGCGCACCTCGCCAGCCTCGCCACTAAGCCTGACAGCCTCTGAACCTCAGCTTACGGCTTCGATCCTCTCCGCTCCTGTGCAGCAGGAGACGCTGGCCAGCGTCTTTCGCAGCGATCAACTGGCCTGGAAGGTGATCCTCGGCCTCAAGCTCTACGATGCGCCGGGCTTCATGGGGCGCTTTCACAGCCGCTTTCCCGATTTTCATCCCGACGCGCCGGCCGCCGATGCCCAGGCCTGGCTGCTGGAGCGCTTTGCGCGCCGTCTCCATGTCGAGACCCTGCCGCGCACGCTGCTGATTCAGATTCGCTTTCGCTCGGGCGATGCGGCTCTTTCGGCAAATGTCGTCAATGCCTTGATTCGTGCTTATGGCCAGCAGGACGCCGAGGCCCGCGTGCAGGCCACTTCGCAGGCCTCTGACTGGCTGCAAAGTCAACTGAAAGACCTCAAGGCACGCGTGGATAAGGACGACCAGCGGCTGGCGGCCTTCCAGAGAGAGCATGGTTTGCTCTCGACGCCCGAGACTCTGCCCAACGGCCAGAGAGGCGAGACACAGCATACGTCTGCGCTGCTTGAGATCGACGAGCTGGGCCGCCAACTGGTGACTGCCGCGACAGATCGGATTTTGCGCGAGGCGCAGTATCACGCGGCATCGCAAGGCGATCCGGAGCTGGTCATTGCCTCCGATCCGCGCTTGCAGGCCGAGAGCGGCGACTTCGCCACGGCCCTGCTTCAACAGATTCACCTACGCCGCAGCGAACTGGAACAGGAACAGGCTCAACTCAACAGCGAACATGGCCCCAACTTTCCTCGCGCAGTCGAGATTCACGGCCAGTTGCAGGATCTTGACCGGCAAAAGAAGGCCGAGGATGCCAAGCTCGTCGAGCGATTCCGCAGCGCCTGGCAGACGGCCGCCGACCGCGAACAGTTGGTTCGAAAAAATCTCGAACAGGTGACCGGCGAAGGCATGAAGGCTAATGAGGCCGCTACGCAATACGCAGCCATGCGCGAAGAGACCAACGCCAATCACGAGCTTTATGTGCGTGTCCTCGAAAAGGCCGAGGAGGCTGGCCTCGCAGCCGGCGTGCAGAGTTCCAGCATCTCTGTCGTGGACTACGCTCGCCAGCCTGACAAGCCGGTTGCTCCCGATCTGCCGCTCTACATGGCCATCACGTTGTTCGTCAGCCTATGGCTGGCAGTGGGAGGCGCGCTCTTGCTCGAATCCATTCGCCCCTCGGCGATCCGCGCGGGGTTGATGCTGCTTGCCGTTGCTCTGGCGGACGTGGCGCTCTACGGGCAGGCTCCCACGCCCAGCACCTCTGGCTTGCCGACGGGGGTGGTTCGCGTTCCCTCGTCGCAGCGGAGCACGATCCCGCCCAATCCCAAAGAATCTCCAGCGACCTGGGATGCTCCCGGCCAGACTGGTCTGCCGCCGATGGCCGCCACACAGTCGGCCTCGCCCATGCCTGCTCCGATCGCCGCCGGCGATTTTCTTGAGGTCAGCGAATCTCATACTCCTGAGTTCCACTCCGTTGTTCGCGTTGCCCCGTCCGGCGTCGTCACGCTGCCCATGATTCATGAGGTCAAGCTTGATGGGCTCGACGAACAGGCCGCCGCACGCGCCATCGAGGCTGTCCTAGTAGCGAAAGGAATGCTGCTGCATCCGCAGGTCACCGTGCTGGTGACTTCCTACGCTGGTCAGGATGTGAGCGTGCTTGGCGAGGTCGTGCATCCCGGCGTCTATCCTTACACGCTGCACCACCGGCTGCTCGACCTGATCTCCGCCGCATCGGGCCTCGCGCCCAGTGCCGGCCGCCTGGTCAACATCTTCCACCGCGACGACGCCAAGACGCCGCATCCTGTCGTGCTCGATCCCAGCGGAACCGACACCGCCGCCGATCACAATCCTGAACTCGCTCCCGGCGACACGGTGCAGATCAGCCGTGCCGGACTTGTCTACGTGGTGGGAGATGTGCAGCGTCCCGGCGGATTCCCCGTCGACCCGGCGCAGGGACTGACGGTCGTGCAGGCGCTCTCGCTGGCCTGGGGCCCGACGCAGAACGCCGCCATCGGCAAGGCTCTGCTGATTCGCGAGCAAAAGAGCGGGCGGACCATCACTACGCTCAATCTGAAAAAGATGCTGCATGGCCAGGAGCCCGACCAGCCGGTACACGACCGCGATATTCTTTTTGTTCCGGACTCAGCGGCCAGGAACCTCTTGAACCACGTCATGGAGTCGGCCATTCAATCGGCCATCGGCGTCACCATCTACTCCGGCCTGGTCTACTCGCAAAGGTACTGAGCGGAGAATCAGAAGAACGAAGGAGTCGATTGTTGTCGAATTCAGCGTTGAACAAACAGATGGGCCGCATCGCATTCCTGCTCTCCACTCTGGTGGTCGCTGCTCTGTGCGTCGTTGCTCGCAAAATGCTTCACGCCCATTCGGACAGCCATCGCGTCTTCTCAGTCGTGGGATACGGCATGGTTCTGCTCGGCGTCTTCTGGACCAGAGCATTCGACAGCCGCCTGCGAGATGCCGGATTGCCCCGTTGGACCTTCTGGCCCTACTTCCTCATCGTCTTCACCGTCTGTCTTGGTGCGAATGCGCTCAAGTTCACCAATACCCTGGAAACGCTTGGGCTCTTTCTTGTTCTCCAGCTTCCTGCGCTGCTTCTTCCAGCCAAATCAACGCCCGCGGCGTCTCTATCCTCGTCGGCTGCATCGCACGAAGATGCCGATCGGCCGATTACGCGCATCGGAGCTATCGAGTTCGCAGTCTACGTCCTCTTGATTGCAGGCTCCCTTTTTGTTCTTCATCTGCTCAAGGGCGACATGGCAGGCCTGGCCTTGCCTCGCGCGTTGAGGTATGCATTTGACGCTGCCTCTACCCTGCTCTGCGTGCTATGGGTTCTCTGCGTAAGGGGGCGACTCATAGCTCTCGGCCTTGCGCGTTGGGTTCCCGTCTCCTGCGCCGTTGTACTCATCGCCAGTGCCGTGCCCTTTGCGCTCCGAGCCGTCAGTTTTGAGCACGCGCTTGTTTTGTTCGCAGCACTTCAACTTCCGGTCGTCCTGCTTCGCGGCAGAGTCGTTCCTGCGGGACTCGTCCGTCCCGATGCCTCTGAAGAGGTCGATTCGGATTCCTGAAGAGGTTCGCCAAATGCGCCGCATTGCCTGGCTCTTGCTGCTCGTCTTCGCCTTCGCAATTCCATGGGAGTACTCCCTGGACCTCGGCGAGCCGTTCGGCAATATCGCGCGCATCGTGGGTCTGCTCCTGCTTCTCGCGGCCATTCCCGCCGTTCTGCAATCCGGCCGCCTGCGTACTCCCGGAGCGATGCAGTGGCTTGTCCTGGCCTTCTATCTCTGGTTCTGCTGCACATGTTTCTGGTCCATCGACCCGACAGTGACCCTGGACAAGCTGCGCGGCTTCTTCCAGGAGATGATGGTTGTCTGGCTGGTCTGGGAGTTCGCCGAGAGCCCTGCCGATCTGCGTGCACTCATGCGGGCCGCCGTGGCTGGCTGCTGGGTACTCGCTCTGCTGACGCTGGCCAACTTCGCATCGGCCGAGGCCGTTGCCAGCGATCAGATCCGGTTTGCAGCCACGGGACAGGACCCCAATGACATGGCTCGCTTTCTCGATATGGCCTTTCCTTTCTCGGCACTGATGGTAAATAGTGAGCGCCACTGGCCCTGGCGCCTGCTCGCAGCCGGTTACCTGCCGCTCGGCTTCATAGCCGTCCTGCTTACCGCCTCTCGCAGTGGTTTTTTGGCGGCCCTGGTTGCTCTCGCGGGCAGCGGCTTTCTGCTGGCATACGGCCATCCAAAAAGAGTGCTGGCTGGGGTGATGGCATTGCCGCCACTGGCCGCCGTCCTCTGGTTTACCGTCCCTCATGGAACCTTTGAGCGGCTGGCGACAATCACTGAACAGCTCCAGCACGGCGACCTCAACCAGCGGCTCAACATCTGGCATGCTGGCTGGCAGGCCTTCGTACGCGCGCCGTTCTTCGGCACTGGTGCAGGATCGTTTGTCTCCGCTGCCGGACTGGCACCTATCGATACGGCGCACAACACGGCTCTCTCGATTGTTGTAAGCGGTGGGCTCGTCGCGCTTTTCATCGCCACGGCCATCGTGGCTGCGGCGATCTGGGCAATCACCCAAACCAGCGGCCAACTCAAAGGCGCTCTGGCAACGGCCTTGCTCGTCTGGATCGTCACGTCAATGGTAGCCACCGTCGAAGAGAGCCGCACCACATGGCTGCTGCTGGCCATAATCGCGCTGGCTGGGCGTATCGCCGTCGAGCAGCCTGAAGAGTTGGCTACCTGCTTCTCGGTTGGCGAAAGAACTCCCCAAGCAAGTTAGCCCTTGGTGAGTGGATCACTCAAGATCTGTCTTGCCACGTCGTAACACTTCGTGTTACGCTCTGGTTGTGATCAGAACGTTCCGGCACCGCGGCATCGAGAAGTTCTACCGGACAGGTTCAAAGGCAGGCATACAGCCGAAACATGAAGCCCGGCTGCGCATTTTGCTGACGACCTTGAATCTGGCCTCGACGCCGCTCGATATGAACCGGGAGGGTTGGGATTGGCATCCGCTCAAAGGCGACCTCAAAGGGCATTGGTCGGTGAGTGTTAACGGCAATTGGCGGCTGACCTTCACCTTTAAGGGCGAGGATGCGATTCTCGTTGACTATCAGGATTATCACTAAGGGAGCAATGACGATGATGTTTAATCCGGCAAGCCCAGGCGAATTGTTGAAGGAGTTCCTCGGCAAAAGGACTGCGACGGAACTCGCTGAACATATCGGCGTAGCGCGCGCCACCATCTCCCGCATCATCAACGGCCGTACAGCGGTAACGATGGACCTCAGTATCCGCCTCGGCGAGGCTCTCGGGCTTTCTCCCGACTTCTTCTCAAAGGCTCAGCTCCAGTATGACCTGTGGATCGAATCGCAGAAGAAGCGCCGCAAGATCAGGCCGCTCGCCGCATAGGTCGAGTTCAGCGTCCTCCGCGCCAATCCTGTAGACTGGCGTGTAACTCCGCCAGCATGTTTCCACTCTCCCAACTCGCGTGTCTCTTTCAGGGCGGCAGCGTCAATCGGCGCATCTTTCGCGCGGCGGCGTCGGTCACGGCAGTCGGGATTCTCGTCAAGCTCGTCGCCACCTTCAAGGAGTTCACCGTCGCTGGAGTCTATGGCCGCTCGGACGCGATGGACGCTTTCCTCGCGGCCTTCCTCATTCCCAACCTGCTTATCAATCTCATCTCTGAATCGATGAATCAGGCGCTCGTTCCCACGTTGATCCGCGTGCGCGAGCACGAAGGCCACGACCGCGCACAACAATTGCTCTCAAGCTCCATGCTCTGGGTCTGCGTGCTGCTGACCGCAGCCTCCGCTCTCATGGCTCTCGCCGCGCACGCCTTCTTTCCGCTGATCGCCTCGCACTTCCCGCCAGAGAAGCTGGCTCTCTCCATTCATCTCTTCTACGCGTTGTTGCCTGTCGTACTTCTCACCGGCATCGCCACCAACTGCACCGCCGTACTGAATACCTTCGACCGTTTCGCATGGCCGGCACTTGCTCCGGTAGCGACTCCGGTGCTCATCATCGTGGGAGCATTGCTGCTGAGCCCACGCTACGGCATCTGGGCGATGGTTTACTCGACGCTGGCCGGCGCTCTGGTCCATGCCGTCGCAGTCGCATGGATGATGGACTCGCGTGGCTATCGCTTTCGCCTCTGGTGGCACGGAGCCACCGAAGCTACGCGCGAAGTCGCTCAGCAATACGGCCCGGTGCTGCTCAGTGGCGTCGTGGCTTCAGGCGGCCTGCTCGTCGATCAGTCGATGGCTGCCATGCTGCCTGCCGGAAGCGTCTCCGCTCTGGCCTACGCGAATCGATTTGTGAGTGTGGTGATCACACTGCTGGCTGGCGCGGTCTCGTCGGCCGTCGTGCCGCACTTCTCGCGCATGATCGCTCACAGCGATTGGGGCGGATGCCGCCACACGCTCCGCACATGGGTTCGGCTCACTGCTCTCGTCTCCACGCCCATCGCGATCGCTCTCGTCGCCGGTTCGCACCTGCTGATTCGTCTCACATTCCAACACGGCGTTTTCGGCGAGAGCGACACGGCGCTGGTTACGCCGGTGCTGGCCATGTACGCCATTCAGATTCCATTCTTCGTTTCCAGCCGCGTCTTCTACCGTTTTCTCGTCGCCATGCGGCGCACGGATCTGATCTTCTACTGCGGTGCGATCAATCTCGCGCTCGACATTGTGTTGAATCTAATCCTCATGCGCTGGTTCGGCGTCGCAGGCATCGCTCTAGCCACCTCGCTCTGGACCGTTAGCACCTTCTTTTTCCTCTGGTATTGGACCTGGAAGCTGCTTCCAAAAAACCCTCAAAAACAGGGCTGAAACCGCAGCCTGGCGAGCACAAAAATCTCCTGACATTTTTACCACTTAAAGAAAATAAAACTGTACCCGTTTTTCCCCTCTCCGAGGGGGCAAAAGTTGTTAGATTTAGATTCATGCGTCCCAATCTTCAGACCGGCCCGCGGCACTCGCCTCGAAGGGCGTTTTTCCGCAGCGGGCTGCGGGGAAAGATGTTGCTTCTTCCCCTGGTCGCCGCCACCTACTTCATGGTCTCGGGCGGGCCTTACGGCATTGAAGACATTCTCGGCGGCGCGGGCTACGGGATCGCGATTCTCATCCTTCTGGTGCTGCCGTTCATCTGGAGCTTGCCGACCGCGCTGATGGTGGGCGAACTGGCCAGCTCGATTCCTGCCGACGGCGGCTTCTACGTCTGGGTGCGGCGCGCGATGGGGCCTTTCTGGGGATTTCAAGAAGGCTGGCTCTCGCTGGCGGCCAGTATCTTCGACATGGCCATCTATCCGGCTCTCTTTGTCAGCTACCTGGGCAAGCTCGATCCAGCGCTCACTGCCGGTTGGGGACGCTTCGGATGGGCCCTGCTGGTCATCGTCGTCTGCGCGGCCTGGAATCTGCTCGGCGCGCCTTCGGTGGGCAATGGCTCCATGGTGCTGTTTGTGCTGCTGCTCTCGCCCTTTGCGATTCTGGCGGTGCTTGGCTTCTGGCACGGCTTCGCCTTCCATCCCGTTGTGCAATGGACACAGGCGCACACAGAGGTCGGGATCGCCACCGCCATTCAAGTGGCGATGTGGAACTACATGGGCTGGGACAACGCGGCCACCGTGGCCGACGAGGTTGAGAACCCGCAGCGCAACTATCCGCGCGCCATGATTCTGGCAACGATCCTTGTCGCTGTCGGCTACCTGATTCCGCTGGGCGCGATGGCAGCGGCGGGGTTTTCTCCGACGAGCTTCTCAACCGGGGACTGGGCGGATGTTGCAAAAACACTCGGCGGCCAACTGCTGTGGCTGGCGGTGATCGCCGGCGGCGCAATGAACGGGCTTGGCATGTTTAACGCACTGGTGCTCAGCTACACGCGCGTGCCCGCCGCCATGGCCGAGGATGGAATGCTGCCAAAGGTTCTTGCTCGATGTAATCGCCATCGCGTGCCGTGGGTGAGCGTGCTGCTGTGCGGAACGGCATGGGCCGCGGCGCTGAGCATGCCCTTCGAGCGGTTGATCTCGATCGACCTCGTGCTGTACGGATCGAGTCTGATGCTGGAGTTTGTCGCGCTCGTGGTCTTGCGCATTCGCGAGCCCAATCTCAAGCGCCCCTTCAAGGCTGGAAATCTTGCCTTCGCGTGCTTGCTGGGTGTTGGACCGGCGGTCTTGATCGGCTATGCGCTCTATGCTGCGCGAGGGGAGCAGATTGGCTCCATCTCCGCGTTGCTGGTGGCCGCGGGGGTGGCGCTGCTGGGGCTGATCGTCTACTGGATCATGGCAGCTCCCATGGCCCGCCACCGTCTGGCTGCAAGGGCCACAATTGAGCCGGCGGCGGAGTATAGCGGCGAAATCTAAGGCGGACTCAACCTCCATACGGGCGATTCTTCTATTTCTCTTTGAGAGTCCGGTCGATCAGCTCTTCATACGCGTGGATCGCGCGGTCCATGCGAAACTCCTCCACAAAAGAATGAGCAAATCGCTCACCGGGCAGCAGACTATCGAGAGCGTCGAGCAGGGAAGCGGCCAGCGCTTCGGCGGAGATCTCGGAAGCGAGCCACACTCCCGGTTGACCGCGCAGCAGCTCAACAACGCCTCCCGATGCCGGCAAAGCCACTATCGGCAACCCACCGGCAGCCGCTTCAAGCAGAGCATTGGGCATGCCTTCATTTCGTGATGAAAGCACGAAGAGCGTTGCACCCGGGAAAAGCCTCCAGGGATGTGCGATCTGCCCAGCAAAGTCCACCGCGGTGCCCAGCCCTAATGTATTGCAATCAGCCTTAAGCCGAACCTCCTCCGGGCCAGTGCCGGCAATCGTCAGACTGGCGCCGGGATACTGTTTCCGAATAAGAAAAAATGCCCGCAGCAGCAGATCAAATCCTTTTTCCCGCGAAAGCCGCCCCACGGAGAGCAGATGCGGGCCACTGCCAGCCTTCAACTCCGGATGGACGCTCATGAATCCCCGAATTTCTTCCACATTCACGGGGTTGGGCAGCACTGCGATCCGGCTCTCTGAAAGCCTCAATTCATGAGCGAGATCCTCCGCCATCGAGCGCGTTTGGCAGATGATCCTGTTCGCATTCCGGTACAAAAGACAGTAGAGAAGGCGCGTGTACCAAGGTTGCAACCCCAGGGCCAGCGAAGTGGAAACGGTCCCGTTCTGCCGCACAAGAACGCGTGTTTCGCTCGGAAGAAACGGGCGCAGCAACAGCACCAGAAAATTCAAATGAAACATTCCGGAGAGAATCAGATCCGGCTTCAACTGGCGAACCAGTACGAGGAGGCGAAAGGCCGCTGTGCGTACGCGCGACGCGCCCAGAGCGTGCAGATGAACCCAATTTGGCGCGGAGTTTTCGCTGATCTCAGCCTGGGTGATCACCGCCAGATGCAGCTCATATTTCACTCGGTCGAGCCCGCGCGCCAGCAGTTCCATCACGCGTTCCGCGCCTCCTCCGCCAAGATGCGGAATGAGCAGCAGCACTCTTGGCCGTTTATCTAGAGGCATATCATGCGATCCTTGGGAGTTTTTCGAGTATATGCGAGCAACCTTGGCGGTCCATAATTACTGCCCGTTTTTCCTGTGGAAAAGTTCCTCTTGACAGATGAAACCAAGCTAATGTTTCCTGTCGGTACTGAATTTCACTCTCTCCATCAGTAATTCAATTATTCAGGTTTCATCTGCGTTGTCACGGGGGAGCGGCTGAGTCGGGGAACGAGAGTCGACGTTTGAGGGCGTGGGGCCCGGTAAAACGTACGGCTTGCATGAACTCTCGAATCCATTGAGCGCCTTTCCATACGCGTCACCGATTCCGATTTCAAATCGGGACGCGACCGTCCTTTTTGGGAGGGGCTCGTGTTCAAACGCTGTCGAGAGATCGCAGATGCCGGTTTTCTGCCGACATCATTGGATGTGCGCAAGTGCTTTTCAGCCGTCGGCATTGCTAAGGTACAGCAACCCAGTGCCGCTCGAAATCCACACATCGTCGTTGGCATCACCAGTCCGCAGACCTGCCTGGTTCTTGGGGGGCGTCTACGCACTCTGCGTGAGGCTGGCTTCCGGGTCACACTGGTCTCAAGCCCTGGCGAGCTGCTCACGCAAACGGCCGCCCAGGAGGGCGTCGAGTCGGTCGCCATTCCCATGCGGCGTGAAATCTCCCCTCTTGCCGATCTTGTGGCCTTGTTGCGCCTCTGCTGGCTGCTCTACCGGCTCAAGCCGCAGATGACCGAGTTCAGCACTCCCAAAGCCGGCCTGCTGGGCTCGATTGCCGCCATGCTCTGCCGCGTGCCTGCCCGTGTCTACTTCCTGCGCGGCCTGAAGCTTGAAACCTGCACTGGCATCAAACGCCGAATTCTGCTGGGAGCCGAGAGGTTGGCTGCCGCCTGTTCTCATTCCGTGCTGTGCAATAGTGACAGCCTGCGCAACGAGGCGCTGGCGCTTGCCATAGCGCCAGAGAAGAAACTGTGCCTGCTCGGCAGTGGCAGCAGCAACGGCGTCGATGTCGATCGCTTCCACCCCGGACCATGCAGCCTGCGCCACCGGCTCGGCTTTTCTCCTGAGGCTCACGTTGTCGGATTTGTCGGCCGGCTCACCCGCGACAAAGGCCTGCCCGAGCTGATTGAGGCCTTCGACGCCATCCTCGCCGCAAAGCCTGACGCGCATCTGCTGCTGGTCGGCTGGTTTGACGCCGCAGAGGATGCGCTCGGCCACGCACTGCGTTCCCGCATCGAGAACCACCCGCGCATTCACTTGACCGGGTATGTCGCCGACACGGCGCCTTATTACCAGGTCATGGATGTGATGGTCCTGCCTACCTGGCGCGAAGGCTTCCCGAATGTTGTTCTGGAGGCCGCGGCCACCGGGATTCCCGTCGTGACCACGCTCTCGACCGGCTCTCGCGATGCCGTGGTGCCTGAAGTGACCGGGCTATTGATTCCTCCCGGCTATCCGGTTGCCATACGCGAGTCCGTGCTGCACCTGCTGCACGATCCCGAGCGCCGTTGCCGCATGGGGCTGGCCGCTCGCGACTGGGTCCTCAAGCACTACGTCAACGATCAGGTCCTCGGCCGCACGACGCACTATTACAAGAGCCTGCTGGAGCAAAAACTGCCTCCAAGCTCGAGAAGCAAGCCGATACCCGCAGACACCGTGCTCGAACCGATCTTTTGAGACGGGTTCTCGCTGTCTTCGATCAAGGGCAATGAGAGATATCTACTGCTGGGTCTTTGGCAAGACAACTTCGCCCGTTCCGCTGCTCTCTGCCGGAGGCGCTTGCAGTGTGTGCGCGCCGTGCTCGGCCGCTCGCAGCGTATCGCTGGGAACGATGCCCAAAGCCAGGGTCGCCGCAACGGCAAGCAGCAGTGCCGCGCCTACCGCAACACCCACACGCGGTGATGGAGCCGCATGCTTCTCATCGGTGGAAGGCTGGGCGGCAACCAGTGCCAGACGCAGATAGTAAGCTGCGGCAACTCCCGAGTTCAACAGGCCAATGATCACCAGCCAGATGGCTCCGCCGCTAATCGCCGCTGAAAACGAGGTCAGCTTGCCGAAGAATCCGCCTGTGAAAGGAATGCCGACCAGTGAAGCCAGAAAGAAGATCAGCAAACTGCCCAGGAACGGCGAGCGGTAGACCAGTCCGCGAAAATCGTCGATCAATGGCAGCTTCTCATCGTAGCCGCTGACCAGAGTAATCACGGCAAAGATTCCGACGTTCATCGCCGCGTAGGCCGCGATGTAAAAGCACGCTGCGGCGATGCCGTCATTCCCCAGCCCGGCAAAGGCCGCCAGCAGGTAGCCGGCGTGCGCGATCGACGAATAGGCCAGCATGCGCTTCACATTCCGCTGCCGCAGAGCCGCCAGATTTCCCACTGTCATCGAGAGCACGGCTACAACCCACAGCAGCGGCTCCCACACCGGCCGCAGGGTCGGCAGCATCTCATAGACTACGCGGAGCAGCAGCGCAAATGCGGCGGCCTTGGGCGCAGTCGACATCAGCGCCACCACCGGCGAAGGCGAACCCTCGTAGACATCCGGCGTCCACACGTGGAAGGGCGCGGCAGAGACCTTGAAGAGAATCCCCACCAGCATCAGCCCTAGCCCAGCGAGGATGAACGAATGATTCTCGGCAATGGGCGCGAGCCGCGAGATCTCGTAGATCTGCGTCGTGCCGGTTGCGCCAAAGATCAGCGCGATGCCGTAGAGCAGAAAAGCCGTGGCAAACGAGCCAAGAAGAAAATACTTGATCGCAGCTTCAGGGCCGCGCGGGGTGTGCTTGCGATACCCGGCCAAAATGTAGGTTGCGATCGACGAAATCTCAAGCGCGATAAAAACCACCAGCAACTCGACAGCGCCCGTCAGCAGGCACATGCCTACCGCGCCAAAGACGATCAGCGCATAAAATTCGCCCTGGTGGTGGCTGTCTTCGCGGAGCGTATCCAGCGAGAGCAGCAGCGCCACAAGAACGATGCCGCAGATCAGCACATGGAAGAAGACCGTAAAGGCGCTCGTCTCGATAGTGCCCGAGAAGCCTGTTCCCTGTGGAAGCGAAAGTTGCCACAGGCTGGCCCACAGCGCCAGCGTCGTTCCAATCGCGCCTACCCAGCCCAGCCAGCGGCGCCCTGATCCCGGCGGCAGCGTGGCATCCATCAGCATCACGGCAACGCCGGTGAGCGTGAGAATGACCTCGGGAAGGATACGGAAGATCTCGGGAACTGGATTCACCGCCGTCCCTCCCCAGGCATTGAAGTTGGTGATGCCGCGTAATGCTCAGATTGAATCTTGAGCAATACTCTGTGCGCTCCCTGTTCGATCGTCGGCAGCCACACCATCGGCGCAACACCCATCGCCAGCATCAGTGCAGCCAGCGGCCAAAGCAAGATCATCTGACCCAAGCGCAGATCCTTCGGCGGCATCGATGAAGTCAGCTTGCTCTCCGGCCCATAGAAGATTCGTTGCACCAGCCAAAGCATATAGGCCGCGCCCAGAATCACGCCCAACGCAGCCATAATCGCCCAGCCCTTGCTGACCCCGGTAAACGTGCCCAGCAGAATCAGAAACTCGCCCACAAAGCCGCCCAGCATCGGCAGCCCGATCATCCCCAGCGATGCAAAGACAAAGAAGGTCGCCGTACGCGGCAGCTTCGCAGCCAGCCCGCCGTAGGCCGAGATCTCGCTCGTGCGGTAGCGGTCATAGAGCAGGCCCAGCAGCAGGAAGAGCGCGCCGTCTACTACGCCATGATTGAGAATTTGGTAGACAGCGCCCTCCCAGCCCGTCAGCGTCAGCCCATAAATTCCGAGCGTAATCAGGCTCAGATGGCTCAACGCCGCAAAGGCCATCAGTCGCCAGAAGTCGCGTTGCACCAGCGCCAGGCAAGCCCCGTAGAGAATGCCAACCACTGCCAGCCCTACCAGCGCGGGTGCGACGATGCGCGACTCGACAGGGAAGAGCCCGATATGGAAGCGCAGCATCGAGTAAAGTCCCAGCTTGCCCGCCACCACCATCGCGAGAGCCACTGGCGCCTCGCTGAATGTATCCGCAACCCATCCGTGCAGAGGGAAGACCGGAACCTTCACGGCAAAGGCAAAGAGAAACGCCAGCGACACCCAGAAGATCTCGTAGGCCGGGAAGTTTCCGTGCGCAATCAGCAGTTGCAACGTGGTGTAGTCAAAGCTGCTCGTCCGCGCATAGAGCCACAGAATCGCCACCAGCAGCGGAGCCGAGGGAATGAAGGTGTAGAGGAAAAACTTCAGCGCGGCCTTTGGCCCGTCCTTGCGCCCGTACATGGCGATCAGAATCGCCATCGGCACCAGCGACAGCTCCCAGAAGCCGTAATACAAAATCAGATCGAGCGAAAGAAAAACGCCAAACATCGCCGTCTGCTGAACAAGAAACAGCGCATAAAAAACCTTGCGCCGCTCTTCGATCGCATTCCAACTGGCCACCACGCCAATCGGAGCCAGCAAGCCTGCCAGCACAACCAGCCACATGCTCAGCCCGTCGATGCCAACGTGGTAAAAGATCGCAGGCTTATCGATCCATTGCAGGCTGGCTTCAAACTGAAAGCGTGGCGCATCGGCTGCAAGCGAAAAGTGCGCAGGCAGATGCAGCGTCAGTCCGAAGGTAGTCAGCGAAGTCAGTAGCGAAATCCAGTTCGGCAGCTTACGGCGGTCAGGCGCGAGAGCAACCAGCACCGCCCCAGCCAGCGGAACGAGCAGGATTAGCGTGAGAATCGAGTTGTTGATTTCGTTCATTCTCTCAATGCCCCGCCACTTTCCAGACAAGTTCCATCGAAGCTGGCCAGACCGTAGTCCACGGAACCAGCAGAAAAATCAGCACAGCCGCAGCCCCCGCGGTCAGCCACGCCGCATACGAACGCAGGTTGCCCGATTGCCAACGCTGCAAAATAGCGCCGGTGAACATCGCCAGGCCGCCGAGCAGCCAGGCTGCGCCGCTTACGATGCCCACATCCACAGCCCAGCCAAGGATGATTCTTGAAAAGCCGAGCAGTGGCTTGACCACCGTCGCGCCATACAACTCGTCGACAAAATATTTGTTGGCCAGCAGTTTGTATCCGCCCGGCATTGCCGCAGCCCACTGCGCCGGACGAGTTGGCTTGCGGCGATAAAAGCGGTCCGCGATCAGCCAGCCTTCAATCGCGATAAGAACAGCCACAATGCTCAGCAGAACTTCCAAAGAGATCGAGAACTGTGTACCCGGAATGAGCAAGCGCCAACTGATCGCCTCTGCAACTCTCGCACCAACCGTAGGAGCAAGAAATGCGCCGAAGCGTTCCATGCCAATCCAGCCGCCGCAGATCGAGAGCAGCGCCAGAATGACCAGCGGCCCCAGCATCGATACAGGACTCTCATGCGCGTGCACATCCTCACTGCGCGAGGTGCCCATGAAGGCCAGATACCACAACCGAAACATATAGAACGAAGTCAGCAACGCAGTCAGCAACCCGACAGCGTACAGCACTTTTCCGTTCGGCCCCTGCAAAAACGCAGCGTAGAGAATCGCGTCTTTCGAGAAGAATCCTGCAAACGGATAGATCCCGGCGATGGCCAGAACGCCAACTGTGGTCACTGCAAAAGTCACCGGCAGCTTCTTCCACAGTCCGCCCATCTTGCGCAGATCCTGTTCGCCGCCCAGGCCGTGAATCACAGAGCCCGCCGCCAAGAAGAGCAGCGCCTTGAAAAAAGCGTGAGTCATCAGATGAAAGATCGCCGCCGAGTAAGCCGCGACGCCGCAGCCCAAGAACATGTAGCCAAGCTGCGAGATCGTCGAGTAGGCCAGAACCCGCTTGATGTCGTTCTGCACCAGCGCAATCGTCGCAGCAAAAATCGCCGTCGCCGCACCGATGATCGCCACTACACTCAGCGCGAATGGCGAGTGGTCAAACAGTACATGCGTCCGCGCGACCATGTAGACGCCCGCCGTCACCATCGTCGCTGCGTGAATCAGTGCGGAGACTGGTGTCGGACCTTCCATCGCATCCGGCAGCCAGATGTAGAGCGGCAACTGCGCGCTCTTGCCCGCCGCGCCCAGCATCAGGCAGAGGGCAATTACGGTGACTACACCGCCGTTCCAACCGGGGTCCATGCCGAGTTTCGCCGCAATCTCAGTAAAGGTCAGCGTGCCAAAGTTCGCGGCGAGCAAAAACATCGCAACAAGAAATCCGAAGTCGCCGATACGATTGACGATGAATGCCTTCTTGCCCGCGTCTGCCGCCGACTTCTTGCTGAAGTAGAACCCGATCAGCAGATATGACGCGAGCCCCACTCCCTCCCAGCCGATAAACATCACCAGCGCATTGCCGGCCAGCACCAGTACTGTCATGAAAAACAGAAACAGATTCAGGTAGCTGAAGTACCGCGCATAGCCCTCGTCGTCCTTCATGTAGCCGACCGAGTAGACGTGAATCAGAAAACCGACACCCGTGACGACGAGCAGCATGACCAGCGAGAGTTGGTCGAGCACAAAGCTGAAGTCCACATGCAGCGCTGGGATGCTGATCCATGGTAGCGGGCAGGTTTCGATATGCGGCAGAGGAACGTAGCCGTTGATTCCATAGCCAAGGATGCCGCGTGGCGCATAAGGTGATCCCAAATGAAAGTAAATCGACTGGACAGCATTGAGCACACAGACGAATGCCGCCAGCGGTGCGAGCAGCGCCGCAATCGTCACCAGCCATTTTGGCAGCCGCCGTCCCAGGATTCCATTGATAAGAAATCCCACGAACGGTAGCAGCGGAATGTACCAAAGATGTAGGTTCTCGATCATAGTTTCATCAAGTCGATGCGGTCGACGGCCAGGGTTGCGCGCGCGCGGAAGACAGCAATAATGATGGCCAGCCCCACCGCAGCCTCTGCCGCGGCCACCATCATCACAAAGAAGACGAAGATCTGCCCCTTCACCGCGTGCCACTGGTGCGCGAAGGTTACGAACGAAAGATTCACTCCGTTGAGCATCAGCTCAATCGACATGAAAACGGTAATCAGGTTGCGCTTGATCAGGAAGCCCACCACGCCCAGCGCAAACAGCGCCGCGCTTAACAGCAGATACCAACTCAGCGGAACTTCCTGCGAAAGGAGAGCATTCATTTGCCGACCGTCCTTTCCCCATCGCCTTTGTCGTGACTGGCCAGCGCAACCGCGCCAAGAATCGCAATCAGAATTAGAACCGATGTTACTTCAAAGGGCAGCAGCAGCTTGGTAAAGAGCACGACGCTCAATTCCTCAGTTGTAGTAATGCCTTCGCTCAGCCTTGCCACGCCCAGCCCTTGTGCATGAAGAATCATGGTAGCGATCACGGCCAGGATTGCGACCACTGCGGGAAAGCCGACTCGCAGCGCCGCGCGGCTACCCAGCGTGCGATCTTCGCGTCCGGCGTTGAGCAGCATCACGACGAAAGTAAACAGCACCATAATCGCGCCCGCGTAGACGATCACCTGCGCCGCCGCCAGAAACTCCGCACCCAACAGCAGGTAAAGCACAGCCAGCGAAGTCATCACCACAATCAGCGACAGGGCGCTGTTGATCGGATGACTCTGGAGGAGCAGATTGATTGCTCCAGCCAGGCAGAATCCGGCAAACACGATAAACAAGATCAGATGCATCGCAAGCTCCGGGCAAGCCCGATCAGATTTTGACGAAAGCCAGCCAAAGGCTCGTCGCTACAATGTTCAAGATGGCCAGCGGCATCAGCCACCGCCAACCGAAGTTCATCAACTGGTCATAACGGAAGCGCGGCAGCGTTCCCCGCACCCAGACATACAAAAACAAGAAGCAGAAGACTTTGCTAACGAACCAGAAAAGCGAAAGCCCTGCGTTGACGAAGCTATTCTCGAACGGCCCAATCAAGTCGCCCATCGGGCTCGTCCAGCCGCCCAAAAACAACAAGGTCGCCACGCAACCCACCGTAATCATGTTGGCATACTCGGCCATGAAAAACATGGCGAACTTCATCGAGCTGTACTCGGTGTGATAGCCGCCGGTCAGTTCGCTCTCAGCCTCAGGCAGATCGAAGGGCGAACGATTGGTCTCAGCGTAAGCCGCCATCAGGTAGATGAAGAATGCTACAAACTGCATTCCGCCGAAGAGATTCCATGATCCGATACCGCTTACTGCCTGCTGTTCGACGATCACTCTCAAATTGAGTGACCCGGCGCGCAGCACCACTCCCACGAGCGAAAGCCCCAGCGCCAACTCATAACTCACCAACTGCGCCGACGAACGCAACGCACCCAGCAGTGAATACTTATTATTCGACGACCATCCGGCCAGCGCGATTCCGTAGACGCCAATCGAAGTAACGCCGAGAACGACCAGCAGGCCGATATTCACATCGGCGATCTGGAAGAGGTGCATCTCGCCGCGTTTCACCAGCCCAAGAGGGCCGACGTTGGGTTCGCCGAACGGCACAACGGCAATCGAGGTCAGTGCGCAGCCCAACGCGATAATCGGCGCGATCAGATACAGAGGCCGGTAGACGCCGGTCGGAATGATGTCTTCTTTGAGAAACGATTTTGCTCCGTCCACCAGCGGCTGCAAGAGCCCAAACGGACCCACGCGGCTCGGCCCCCAGCGATTCTGGATGCGGCCAACGAGCTTGCGTTCCAGCAGCACCGTGTAGGCGACGGCCAGCAGAAACACCACCGTCACCACGGCCACCTTCAGCAAGCTCCACAGAAAAAACTGCAAAATCGTCACGTGCCTTCAGCCTCGTATCTTCTTACCGCCGCCACCTGAATTTCTTAACAACTTGTCATCCTGAGCCAGCAACTTGAGTCGAAGGACCTGCTTTTGTTTTTCGCTCATCAATCCACGAACCTCAATTCCGATCCTTCAACACCTTCAGTCCACCAAATCGCGCCTGATGTGCCTTCAACTCCTTCAGCGCCACGCTGTGCTCGCCCAGCGTTCCCGATGCAAACAATCCGTCGTGTGTGGCAATCAACTCTCGACCACTTGAAGCTGCCCCTCCCAGCGCCGCAACCGGAACAAAGCCCGGCTCCGTCGGCACATCATTTCCACCAAACAAATTCGAGCGATCCACGGCATATCCCGGAACCAGTCGCGCTATTTCATCCAGTACCGCCAGCGGATCGAGTGGACTCAGTTTCGGTTCCAATCCATTTGCCGCCAGCCATACCGCGTGCCTGTCCGCTTCGCCAGCCTGCGCGCCGCGCGATTGTCCAAGGTCCGCTGTCAGACTGCCCGTGCCAAAGGGTACCAGCGTCTTCACATCCACGCCCATCGCACCAGCCAACCGCACAATGATCTCAAAGTCTGGCTTCACCCCGGCGCGGTCCGCAGCCTTCTTCACCATTTGCACATCGCCAAACGCATTCGTCACCGTGCCGGTCCTTTCATAGAGACTCGCAGACGGCAGCACAATGTCGGCCAGCGTGGCAGTCTTGGTAAGGAAGATATCCTGCACGATCACAAAGGTATTCTTCAGCGTCGCAGCGTCCACTCCTAGCTTGGCCACTGGGTCCGCGCCTACGACAAGCAATGCGCCCAGTTCCTTCTTGGCTGCGGCCTCAAACATCTCTTGCATCGACTTGCCTGGCGTCGTTGGCATGTCATGATACTCGTCTGCAAACGCGCCCGGAGCAGTCACCGACAGATAGCCCGGCAGCAAGTCAGGCAGCACTCCCATATCCGCCGCGCCGCGCGAATTGGCGTAGTCACCTAAATACGCAAAGCGCACATTGCCTCGCTTCAGTCCCCGCGCGACTAACTCTGCAACCTGCGCGCCTCTGAACTCTGCGCCGAAGATCACTATTAACGACTCTTCGGCTAGCACCGCCTCGCGGAATGCTGCGTCGCCAATCGCCGTATCGCTGCCATTCAAATAAGCCGTCAGCGCAGAGTAGCCGTCCTCTGGAAGCCGCAGCGTAGACTTGGCCTGCCGCTCGAGCTTGATAGCCTTTGCGTTGGCCACATAGAGCCGGCCGCGATTGAGCCGCACATTTGTGCGCAGATTCCATGCCAGCAGCGGATGTTCCACTGTGGGATCGCCGCCGACAAGCAGAATCGCAGGTGCGGTCGCCATCTCGCGCAAGCTCGCGGCCTTCTCTTTATATCCCGCCAAAGCCCGCGCAAAGGCCGCATAGTCTGCAGTCCGTTCATGGTCGATATTGTTGGTCTTCAGCACTGTCCGCGCGAACTTCTGCAGCAGATAATTCTCTTCATTGGTGCTCTGATTCGAACCGATGACGCCAATCGCAGTGCCGCCGCGCGTCTCACGCATCTCTTTGAAGATGCCAGCGGCCAGCCGCAGCGCATGTTCCCAAGTGGCTGGCTCGAGCTTGCCTTCAGCGTTGCGCACCAGAGGCTTGGTCAGCCGCTCCGGACTCTCAACGAAGTCAAATCCAAAACGCCCCTTGGCGCAGAGAAAGTCGCCATTGATGCCGCTCTTGTCGCGATTGTCTGCGCGCACGATTTCTGACCCGCTGTTCACCTGCCGTACGCCCAGCGTCACCTTGCAGCCGTCCGCGCAGTGCGTGCAAGTTGTGGCCACATGGTTCATCTCCCACGGCCTGGTCTTGTATCTGTAACTGCCGCTGGTCAGTGCGCCCACCGGACAAACGTCGATGCACATGCCGCACTGTTCGCAATCGAGATGATCTCTGCCATTCGGTGCAATCGACGAACGCACGCCGCGCCCTTGCACGCCCAGCGCCCACACGTCCATCCCTTCGCCGCACATGCGAATGCAGCGATAACAGAGAATGCAACGCGGCCTATCAAAGAAGACAGCCGGCGACCACTGCTGTTCCTCGCGATGGTGCTTGGCCTCTGCATAGAGGCTTTCGCCCGCGCCGTACTTGAATGTCATGTCCTGCAACTCGCACTCGCCGCCCGCGTCGCAGACTGGGCAGTCAAGCGGATGATTTCCGAGCAGCAGCTCAATCGTCGCCCTGCGCGCCTGTGCAATTTCGTCGGACTCGGTAATAAAAACCTGTCCCTCGGCGACCGTCGTCGTGCAGGCTGTTTGCAGCTTCGGCACCTTCTCCTGGCGCACGACGCACATGCGGCAAGCCGCCTGCAAGCTAAGCCCAGGGTAGTAGCAGAACGCAGGAATCTCGATGCCAGCCTTACGGCAAGCGTCGATCAGCAGCGTCCCCGCGGGAGCCGTCAGCGTCTTTCCATCGACAATGAATGTTACGTCTGCCATTCGTTGGTCCCGGTCATTTCCCTTGCTATCAACCTTAACAAAACTCCGTCATCCTCAAATTAGCCTGTCATCCTGAGCGAGCGCAGCGAGTCGAAGGACCTGCGTTTGCTTTTCGCTCATTCCGCCCGAACAATCTGGGTCCCCACCCTCGCCGCGTTCTTGTTCTTGCAGCTAGGGTGGGATACACCCCGTCCATTTTCTGCATCAAGCGAGGTTGTCGGAGACTAATTCGGCCGCTTAGTCACGTCGATCACCTCGTTGATTAAGAAGCTGGGGAGCAAATGATTTTCTTTCTCACATTCCTCCAGCCTCTTGCTAAGAGATTTTTCTGCCGTTGCCCTTTCGAAGTTATCTCGAAGAATCTCCGAAGGTGACTTTGGACGCTTATTCATAAAAGCTTCCTCCTTGGAAGCTTCGTAAAGAGTAGCGTGGATTATTCAACCCAAAGTTTGGACTCAAAACGAGAGCATAAACCAATCAATCATTGCAAATGAAAGAAGCTAAACGCTGCAACGGTACATGACATCTCTCAGTTCGCTCAAAATGAGATGCGACATTGTCAAGTCACTTTTCTCTTGCATCAGAATCAAGATGCTAAACAACCGCCAAATCCACATGCTTCGAAAACCGGCAAGCCTTCCCGTTCAAATGCTCTTCAAACTCCTTGCGGAATTTCTTCACAAACCCCAGCGTGGGCATGGCCGCCGCATCGCCCAGCGGACAAAACGTCCGGCCCATCATGTTCTCGGCCAGATACTGCATGTTGTCGATGTCCTTGGCCTCGCCAAATCCAGCGTGAAAACGAGTCAGCGACTTCTTCAGCCAGTCCGTACCTTCGCGGCAGGGAATGCACCAGCCGCAACTTTCGTGCTGATAAAAGCTGATCGTGCGCAGGGCAAACTCGACGATGCAAGTCTGGTCGTCAATCACCACCACGCCGCCCGAGCCGAGCATCGAACCCGCCTTGCCCACCTGGTCGAAGTCCATGCCGATGTCGATCTCTTCTGGCAGCAAGACCGGCGTCGAAGATCCACCGGGCACGACGGCCTTCAATTCGCGTCCGCCGCGCACACCACCGGCAACCTCGTAGATCATCTTCTTCAGGTTGTAGCCCATCGGCAACTCGTAAACTCCCGGCCGCTCGACATGGCCACTGATACCAAACAATCGCGTCCCGCCGTTGCGCGCCGAACCCACAGCTGCAAAAGCCGCCGCGCCCATTTCGAAGACATGTGGCACAGTCGCAATCGTCTCGGCATTATTAATGACAGTCGGCCCGCCGTAGAGTCCGACGACAGCAGGGAAGGGAGGCTTGATGCGGGGAACGCCGCGCTTGCCTTCGAGAGACTCCATCAGCGCCGACTCTTCGCCCACTTCATACGCGCCCGCGCCGGTCTGCGTAATGATTTGAAATTCAGTATCGCTGCCAAAGATATTCTTGCCTAGAAATCCTCGCGCATACGCATCGGCGACAGCCTTCTCCATGATCTCGAGAAGGTACCGATATTCGCCGCGCAGATAGATGAAGCCCAGTTTGGCGCCAATCGCCAACCCGGCGATGATTGTGCCTTCGATGACTGCATGAGGATCGTGCAGAAAAATCAGATGGTCCTTGCAGGTCCCCGGTTCGCTCTCGTCGCCGTTGACTAAGACATACTTTGGCTTCGCGCTCTGCTTGGGCACGAACGACCACTTCAGGCCTGTAGGAAAGCCCGCGCCGCCGCGCCCGCGCAGCCCCGAGGCCTTCATCTCGTTGATGATCCAGTCGGGTCCCTGCTCCAGGCATTGCTTCGCCGCCGCATAGCCGCCGAGTTCGAGATAGCGCTCGATCTTTGCCGCGCCCATGCCAAAGCGCCGCGTGACGATCTTCACCTCATCGGGATGCGAAACCAGTCTAGGCATGGGGCTTTGTTCCCTCCGCCTGCGCACGCCCGCGATAACCGGCCAGAATGCCGGGCACGTGATTGGGGCTCAGTTCTTCATGAAACTCGTAGTTCACCTGGATGGCCGGCGCCCAGCAGCAGGCTCCGATGCATTCGACCTCTTCGAGCGAAAACACTCCGTCGGCGGTAACTCCCTTGTCTCCGATTCCTAACTCATCCCGGAAACGTTCATAAAGCTCGTAGCCCCCGCGCAACATGCAGCTGATATTCGTGCAGACCTGCACGTTGAACTTACCCGCTGGTTTGAAACGCAGCATCGAATAATAACTCGCCACATTGCGAACATCTAACTCGGTAATGCCGATACGCGCGGCAACCTCGGCAATCACTGCGTCCGACAGATAACCAACCTCATCCTGCGCATAGAGCAGCATCGGAACCAGCGCCGAGCGGCGCAGCGGGTACCTGTCGACCAGCGCGTCAAAGCGCGCTGCCAGCTTGGGAGAAAACACAGTCATCGTCTCATCGCCCATTGCATCCACTCCCAGGTTCACGCCGCCGCCCCATTGTACTTACTGAAACTTGCCGAGCAAAATGCCAGATATGATGTCTACCGCAACTTCCTGTGGAGCGAAGGAGATCTTCGATTGCGATGCGTCGATCGTAATCACCTCGTGGCAAGTCTCCTCCTGTTTGCAGAGAAACTCCCTGCGCGAGATCTCGTATCCGTTCGGAGGGCCGCTGATGGTTGCCGTGATCCGGCACCCTCCTTTCATAATCCCACGTCCTACCCTGCAAAGCGCATTTGTTCCATACGTCAGAATGAACTCTTCGTCGAAGCTCGGCAGATGAATCTGCTCGAAGATGGGAGCCTTCCTCTTGTGCAACTCCACGTTGGCTTTTTTCATCTCTTCCTTGAGATGTACGATGACACTCTCAAAAAAGGTGCAATGTTCGGCCCGCAGTTTCTTGTGCTCTGTGATTGCCGAAGTGTCCACAATCTCTTTCAGCTTTGCGATGTCTGCAAGCTTTGAATAATCGGTCAAAGGCTCCCCCTCTTATCGGTCGATCTCCCCCAGTACGATGTCGATGGACCCCACCACCGCCACCACGTCAGCCAGCATTCGGCCCTTGCACATCGTCTCCAACGCTTGCAAAGTTGTAAACGATGGATTGCGCATGTGAACTCGATAGGGCTTGGCCGTGCCGTCCGAGACCACATAATAGCCCATCTGCCCGCGCGGCGATTCAATCCCCTGATAGACCTCGCCAGCCGGTACGGCAAACCCCTCGGTCACAATCTTGAAGTGATGGATCAGCGCCTCCATCTGCGTCTTCATCTTCTCCCGGTCCGGCAGCACAATCTTCGGCGCATCGGCCTTGATCGGCCCCTCGGGCATTCCATCGAGCGCTTGCTGGATGATTCCGACGCTCTCGCGCATCTCAATCAACCGGATCTCATACCGCGCCCAGCAATCGCCGTCCGAGGCCACCGGCACCTTGAACTGAAACTTCTCATACCCGGAGTAGGGCATATCGCGGCGCAGATCAAAGTCCACGCCCGAGCCGCGCATATTGGGCCCGGTCACGCCCAGCGCAACCGCGTCGGCGGCAGTTAGGATGCCCACGCCCTTCAACCGGTTTCTGAAGATTGGATTGCCGGTCAGCAGATTCGAGTACTCGTCGATCTTCTCCGGAAAGCTGCGAATGAACTTCTGTACGCGATCGAAAAAGTCCAAAGGCGGCTCCATCGCGAGCCCGCCGATGCGAATGTAGCTGGTCATCATCCGCTGTCCGCTCAGCCCTTCAAAGATCCTCAAGATCTCTTCGCGTTCGCGGAAGGTGTAAAGAAAGACGGTCAGCGCGCCAATGTCCATGGCGTGCGTGCCCAGCCAGATCAGATGCGAATTGAGCCGCGTCAGCTCCGCCAGCAGCACGCGCAGCCACTGAGCCTTCTCGGGGATCTCCAGGCCAAGCAGTTTCTCGACGGCCAGGCAATAACAGAGATTGTTGGCCATCGGGCTCAGGTAGTCGATGCGGTCGGTCAGCGGAATCACCTGCTGATAAAACTTGGCCTCGCAGGTCTTCTCGATGCCCGTGTGCAGGTAGCCAATCTCCGGATAAAGCCGCACAACGATCTCGCCGTCAATCTCGACCACGAGGCGCAGAACCCCGTGCATCGACGGGTGCTGCGGCCCCATATTCAGCACCATGTGCTGATCGCGTGCGCCTTTGGCTGCCGGAGCTTCGAGGATGGGAGTGCCGATTGTGTCGGTCATCAACGGTAGCCCTCCACCGGATAGTCCTTGCGCAACGGGTGTCCAGCCCAATCGTCCGGCATCATGATCCGCTTCAGGTTGGGATGCCCTTCAAATCGAATGCCAAAGAGGTCAAAGACCTCGCGTTCGTAAAAATTGGCTGCCGGCCAGACCGACGTGATTGATTCGACCGCTGGAGCATCGCCATCGACCATCACCCGCAGCCGGATGCGCTCCTTATAGGTATGCGACACAATGTGATAGCTCAACTGGAAGCGCGGCGAGGAAGGGAACCAATCGACCGCGGTCACGTCCTCAAAGAAGTTGTAGCCCGCCGCCTGCACCGTGACCGCGGCGTCGCGAATCTGCCCGGCAACGATGGTCAGGGTCAGCTCGTCGCGGTCAAATTTGGCGTCAGCCAAAGCTTCGGGATTCCACGCCAGGACAGCCTTCACGGCCGGATGCTCCGGCATGGCTTCCAGGACCGCGGCCCTCCCCGACAGACTCTTCTTCGCCGTTTCTGCCACTTATAGGTCCGCCTTGTCCTGGCTCCAGTTCAGGATGCCCTTGCGCACGATGTAGTAGAGTCCCACAGCCACAAATCCCAGGTAAACCACCATCTCCCAGAAGCCGAAGAGCCGGCTGCAACCGGTCAAGAATGGGAGCTTGCGGTAAACCACCGCCCAGGGCATCATGAAGACCGCTTCCACGTCGAACAAAATGAACAGCACCGCAACCATATAGAAGCGCACGCTGAAGCGCTGCCGAGCGTCGCCCACAGCTACAATGCCGCACTCGTAGGCGGCCAGCTTGGTCGACGTATTGCGATGCCGCCCCACGAACCAGGAGGCCACCACCATCACAGCGCCAAGTCCAAACGCCGCAAGGATTTGCAGAAACAGCGGGAGATATTGCCAGTGGTAGGGAACCATCGCTGTCCAATCCGGAAGAAACCCTGGGGAATTCCACCCAGCTCAACCAAGCCACCAGAGGCCCCGTTGCGGCAGGATGCTGGTTTGAGATTAGGTTTCCCGCGCCGTTCCGTCAAGGTGAAGTCAACCCCCTGCGCATTGCAGAACATTGCACCGCTCTGTGAGACGCTCGCTTTGCAGACTGCTACACGTAAAACAGCGTCCGATCGAGGCTCCACACCGTTCTTGCCGTCAAGTCGAGCCTCCGTTTGCCTCCCCGTTCAAATCATGCGCCTGGGAATGCGATCAGCGCCTTTAAATGCGCTGATCGCATTCCCATTTCGAGGATTCCCTGCCGAATTGTTCGTTTTTGGCACACAGTACCTCAGTCATATGAAGAGTTCACAGCGAATGCCGAAAAGGAGGGTGAGGATAAATCCATGGCAGCAACGACCACTACTGGCTTCTCCATCCCGGCAGCCGCGCAGCCTATCCCCGCCTGCAGCGTTCGCACCAACCGCCGCCGCCGCATTACCCCCCAGGCCGGGCATGCGCTCGAGACCCTCGCCCACGCCATCGAATACCTCACCGACGAGTTCGTTCAGCAAGGCATCACCTTGACCGGAAACAGCGATCAGTTGCAGGCCGTTCAGTTGCTCATGGCGCTTAACCGCCAGGTCTACTTCGAGTGCCCCGAGGTTCCAACCTTCGCCGAGCGCTGCCGGGCTCTGCTCTTCCGCCACGCGGCCTAGCTTCTCACCCGCTTATTGCTGAATCTGTTGACATCGGCCAATCCAGTCCTGAATCCAGGTGTGCGCTCAAGGTCGCGGACGGCAGTTCCTGCCTGCACTTCACCCGACAATCTGGAAATATATCCTGCCGCCCTGGCGGCGCATGGGCAGCCTCGGGGGTATATTGATCTGTAGCCGGATGGCGAAGTCAAGACCCCCGGGAGAGTCGGGCTTGCCACGCAGGCGCCGACCAAAGGAGAGACCATGCGATTCCGATTTGCCCTCACGACCCTTCTATTTTTGTGTGCAGCTTCCCTGCCAGCGTTTGCCCAGTGGGAGTGGGGCAGGCCCCATCCCCCGAGAAGCGGTGCTTGCTTCTACAAGGATCCAGGTTTCCGCGGGGACTACTTCTGCCTCAAGGACGGCGAGCGCTGGCCCTCGATGCCTCTGGGATTCAACGACAGAATCAGCGCCATCCGCGTCTTTGGCGGCGCCCGCCTACGAATCTTCAATGACAATAACTTCAGCGGCATCAGCGGAATGATCAATCATGACGTGGATGACCTGCGCATCTTCAGGCTACCCGAATACCCAGAAAAGAGCTGGGACGATCGCATCTCCTCAATCGCCGTCTTCCGCGAACACGATGAGTGGGAGAGGCGCGATCACGATCGCGGCCAGCCGCCCCCCTTTCAAGGCCAAGGGCAACCGCCCTACCAAGGACAGCCTCCCTACCAGGGACAGCCTCCCTACCAAGGACAGCCTCCCTACCAAGGACAGCCTCCTTACCAGGGACAGCCTCCTTATCCTGGACGCGATCCTCATCATGACTTCCAGGGAGTCGGGGCATGCTTCTTCTTGGACCCGGATTTCCGAGGCGAGCGCTTCTGTATGAAAGAGGGCGAGCGCTTCCCCATGGTCCCCGCCGGGTTCAACGACAGAATCAGCTCCATTCGTGTCTTTGGCGGAGCGCGCGTACGCCTCTTCAACGACCCCAACTTCAGCGGCCTTAACCTCGTGATCGATCAGGACATAAACGATCTGCGTGGTGTCGCTCTTGCTGACGTTCCCTTCAAGAACTGGAATGACCGCATCTCGTCCGTCATTATCTTCCGCGAACACGACGACTGGGGTAGAGATCACCACCAGAATGGCCCGCCTCCGCCCCGCTATTAGGGTGATCGGGAATCGTAGACTCGTGGCGAAAGAGCTTTTTCGCCACGGTGGAACTTCAAGCTTGGGATAGGAGCAGCTCTCAGCTGCTCCTATCCCAAAGCCTGCACAGCTCCTCTGCCGACTAACTCTTCCATCCGCTCCACCCAGCCCTTGTCCGCCGCTACGCTCATCGACTCAGGCTCCAGAATGACCTCATATTCGGCATTCTTTTTCAGATGCAGCATCACTTTGCCCGGACCCGGCGCAGCCTCCGCAGCGTTCTTCAGTGCGGCAAACATCTCCTCCGATGCGCGATCCAGATTGATCCGAATCCGCACTCCCGTCGGCAGTTTCACCTTGACTTCTTCGAGCGACTGAATCGAACTCACTGAGATCTTCACAGCATCTTCGTCGCCGGTCAGCGTCCCGCGCACTAGCACCGGCGCTTCCATCTTCAGTTGCCCAGCCAGTTTCTCGTAGTCCCGCGGAAAACAAACCAGCTCGATCTTCCCCACCGCATCTTCGAGAGATGCCGTGGCATAGAGCTTCTGGTCCTTCTTGGTTTTCTTCACTTGAAGCCCTAGAATCATTCCCGCCACTTGAATCTCGTCTGCCGGGTCTGCCTGCCGCCCCCAGGTCTTCTCTGGCGGTTTGCGCTCCAGAGCATCGGCCGTCGAGATCACTCCCGCCAGATTGCGCAGCTTCTCGGCATACTTATCCAGCGGATGCCCCGAGACAAAGAAGCCCAGGACCTCTTTCTCGTTGGCCAGCCGTTCGCCCTCTTCCCACTCGGCTGTCTTCGGCAGCTCGTCGGCATTCTGCCCGCCCTTGGGTCCCTCATCAAAGAGCCCAAAGAGCCCGCTCTGCCCCTGCGCCGCGTCCTTCTGCGCTCTCTGCGCCCGCTCCATCGCCTTGTCCACGGCCTTCATCAGCGATGCACGCGAACCCAGCGAGTCCAGCGCTCCAGCCTTGATCAGCGACTCGATCACCCGCTTGTTCATCACCCGCAGATCGACCTTTTCGCAGAACTCCCAGAAGTTCTTGAATCGCCCACCGACCTCCGTGCGAGCCTTGGTAATTGAATCGATCGCGTTGCCACCGACGTTCTTCACCGCTGCCAGACCAAACCGGATCGCCTCGCCATGCGGAGTAAATTGCGCTCCGGAGACCTGCACATCCGGCGGCTCCACGCTGATATTCATCTCCTTGCACTCGGCGATGTACTTCACCACATTCTCCGGCTTCGAAGTTTCAGAAGTTAGCAGCGCTGCCATAAATTCCACCGGATAATGTGTCTTTAAATAAGCTGTCTGATAACTCACTAATCCATAAGCCGCCGAGTGCGACTTATTAAATCCGTATCCTGCAAACTTCTCCATCTGGTCGAAGATTTCGCCCGCGATGGCCTTCTTGTGCCCCAGCTTATCCGCGCCATCCATAAAGCGATCGCGTTGCTTGGCCATCTCCTCGGGCTTTTTTTTGCCCATAGCCCGGCGCAGCAGATCCGCCTCGCCCAGCGAATAACTCGCCAGCACGTTCGAAATCTGCATCACTTGTTCCTGATAGACGATAACTCCCAGAGTTTCCTTGAGAATGCTCTCTAACTCCGGCAGCATATACTCCACCTTGCGCCGCCCCCACTTGCGCTCAATGAAGTCATCCGTCATGCCGCCCTGGATCGGTCCCGGCCTGAACAGCGCCGTCAACGCCGTCAAATCCTCCAGCTTGTCCGGCTTGTACCGCCGCAGCATATCCCTCATGCCGTTCGACTCAAACTGAAAGACGCCCGCCGTCAGCGCCGCTTGAAACACTTTGATGTAGGTCTCCTCGTCATCCAGAGGAATCGCCTCGATGTCCACCTTTTCGCCGCGCGTCTTCTCGATCAGCTTTAGGCAGTCGTCGATCACCGTCAGCGTGGTCAGTCCCAGAAAATCGAACTTCAGCAGGCCCATCTTCTCGACGGACTTCATGTCATAGGCCGTGACAATTTCGTCGTTCTTGGTCTTCGCCACCGGCACCAGCTCGGTCAGCGGGCGCGGCGCAATCACCACCGCCGACGCGTGCACTCCCGACCCGCGCACCAGCCCCTCCAGCTTCTTCGCCGTGTCGATCAGCTCGCGAATCTGCCCGTCCGTGTCATACACCTTCTTCAGGTCCGGCACATCTTCGAGAGCCTTGTCGATCGTCATTCCCACTGTCGCCGGAATCAGCTTTGCAATCCGGTCCACGTCGCCGTACGGAATGTCCATCGCCCGGCCGCAATCCTTGATCGCCGCCTTGGCCGCCATCGTGTTGAAGGTGATAATCTGGCTCACCTGGTCGCGGCCATACTTGTCCACGACGTACTGATACACCTCGCCGCGCCGGTTCTGGCAAAAGTCAACGTCGATATCAGGCATCGATACGCGTTCCGGATTCAGAAACCGCTCGAACAGCAGCACGTTCTGCATCGGATCGATGTTGGTGATCTCCATCGAATACGCCACCAGCGAGCCCGCACCCGAGCCGCGCCCCGGTCCCACCGGAATCCCGTGGTCCTTGGCATACTTGATAAAGTCCCACACAATCAGGAAGTAGCCCGAGTACTTCATCTGGTGAATGATGCCGATCTCGTAGTTGAGCCGCGCCTCATATTGGGCCACCGTCGAGCGCAACTGCCCCTTGGCCTCCAGCCGCCGCACCGCAGTCTCCATGCGCTTTTTGAATCCCTCGCGGCAGACCTGCTCAAAGTAGCTGTCGATCGTCTGCCCCTCCGGCACAGCGAACTGCGGCCACGGACTCTCGACTGGATGCAGCTTCAACTGGCAGCGCTCGGCAATCTCCATCGTCCGCGCCAGCACTCCCGGCGAATCAGGAAACAGACGCGCCATCTCCTCCGCGCCCTTCACAAAAAACTGGTCCGAATCGAACCGGAACCGCTCCTTGTCGTGAATCTTCGAGCCGGTCTGCACGCAGAGCATCACATCGTGCGCGTGCGAATCCTCGCCGCACAGGTAGTGCGAGTCATTCGTCAGCACCAGCGGAATATTCGATTCGCGCTCCATGCGGAACAGCGCCTCGTGAATCTTCTTTTCCTGCTCCAGTCCCTGATCTTGAATTTCGAGATAGAAGTTGCCCTTGCCAAAAATATCTTCGTACTGCTGCGCCACGCCGCGAGCCTTATCGTAGTTGCCCGCCATCAGCTCTTCGCACAGCTCACCCGACAGGCACCCAGAAAACCCGATCAGCCCCTTCGAGTGCTCGGCCAGATACTGCTTGCTCACCCGCGGCTTGCGATAGAAGCCGTAAAGCGAAGCCTCCGAGGTGATCCGCACCAGGTTCCGGTAGCCTTCCTCGTCCTGAGCCAGCACCAGCAAGTGATTGTTCTCGTCCCCGTCGCCCGGAGCCCTGTGGTCCTCATGCTTGCAGATGTAGAGCTCGCAGCCCAGAATCGGCTTGATCCCCTTGGCCTTGGCCGCCGAGAAAAAGTTCACAGCCCCGTAGATATTCCCGTGGTCGGTCATCGCGACAGACTTCTGTCCCACCGCCGCCACCCGGTCAACGAGCTTATGAACGTCGCAAGCCCCATCCAGCAGCGAGTACTCAGTATGCAAATGCAAATGCGTAAATTCAGCCATGGCTACCCTAGATTCTAGTCGTGAGACGCCTCAGCACCGAGTCCAAACGCCGGTTGAAATCCCGCCTATCTGAGGAAAAACCGGCGAATGAGTACAGCGAGACGGTCAAGGGGCATAATGCCAATTATTCCGATTCGGGGGTATATTTCAGATATGGCTCCGAGAGAGCCTATTTCGATTCAAGGAGAGTTTATGAAATTCGTAGAGGTGGAAAGAGCCGGTACCGCAAATTCGGACAGGGGCATAAGTGGAAGTTCTGCTCGCTCGCGGCCTTAAGATGGCTGAGAAGAGGAGAACGGATGAGCAGACGTCCCCGCAGGAACCACACAGCGGCGTTCAA
>Ga0302322_100000050_pt1 | contig 66785 bp, 60 predicted proteins | sample Fen_T0_2_FD_203757 | JGI IMG/M metagenome (GOLD analysis project Ga0302322, IMG submission 203757) | Peat permafrost microbial communities from Stordalen Mire near Abisko, Sweden - Fen_T0_2 | ecosystem: Environmental > Terrestrial > Soil > Wetlands > Permafrost | place: Sweden: Abisko...
CACCATGGCATCGCGACCTTGGTCCGGATCGCTGACCCCGCCCCCGGTTGAAAACGGTTGCAGCGTCGTGTCCGCCGTCTCGGCCGAACGTTCGCGACTCCATTCCGAATCGGGCGACGGGCGCGACAAACGCGGCGGGCCCGACGGCACGAGCGCGCCGGCGCGCTCGGCCGCGCATGCCAATTCAGTCAGCGCTTCGGAGGCCGTTGCCGGACGCTGCTCCGGCTTCTTCTCCAACATGCGGAGTACCGGTGCGTCGAGTTCGGGCGAAAGATCGGGGCATACCTCCGAGACGCGCGGCGGCACCTGGATGATGTGCGCCATCAAAACCGCGATCGTATTTTCGCCGGTGATCGGCAGGCGGCCGGTCAAGAGCTCATGGCAAAGCACGCCCAGTGCGTACACGTCCGATCGGCCATCGACGACGTCGCCACGCGCTTGCTCGGGCGACATGTACAGCGGAGTGCCGAGCGGTGTGCCGCTGACCGTGTGCACTCGCGAATCACCGAGCAGCTTGGCCATGCCGAAATCGAGCAATTTCGGTACCGTTTCGCCGGTCGAGTCCCAAATCAGGTAAATGTTCTGCGGTTTGAGGTCCCGGTGTACGACGCCCGCAGCATGAGCCGCATCCAAGGCTTCGGCGATCGGCCGGAGCAATTGCACCGTATTTTCGACGCTGCAACGTCCCTCGCGCGCGATGAAGCGGTCGAGTGGCTCGCCTTCGAGCAAATCCATCACGTAGAAGTGACGCCCGTCGGTTAGCTTGCCGAACGAGAAGATGTCGATGATGTGGCGGTTCTTGATCTGGTTTACCGCGCGTGCCTCGGCCACGAAGCGCAACACCGAGTCCGAGTCCGAGCCCGCAATGCGGTGCAACACCTTCACCGCTGCGCGTCGTTTGAGCAGCGGGTGCACGGCCTCGTAGACGGTTCCGAAGCCACCCTCGCCCAGCTTCCGCCCGAGGCGGTACTCGCCTGCCATCCAACCCGTAATCTCGGGCGCAACGCTGTTGGCTTTGGGTGACGGAGAATCGGCCATGAGCGCCCGCGGGGCCCGGAAGATAGCATTTGCGCCTCCAAACCTGGACCCCGAAACTCAGCGGTTAAAGCGTAGGTTCACGCGAATTGCCGTGGCGACGGCGTTTCCACCGCGATCGAGAGCCGGCACGAAAGCCTGGTTGGCCAAACAGCTGCGGGCCGCCGAGCCAAATCCCTGATTCGGTGGCGATTCGGAGACCAGCTGAGTCCGCGAGACCCGCCCGGATTTTGCGATCGTGACCATCACCGCGACGTCGCCAACGTCGTCCTGCGCGGCGTTGGGGAAGAAACCGTGACAGGGATCGCCCCCGGGAAGCCGCGGCTTGCGGCTCAAATCCGAGACCGGGGTGAGCGCGTCTCCGACGGGGCGCGCGCTCACCGGGGCGAGCGCGGTATTGCCGTTCACCGGCGCGACGCGGGCTCCGGCGGCGCCAAAGGCGGCTGTGCCGCCGACCGCGACGACGCCCCCGCCGTAACTTGCCCCGTGCGGATCAGTAGTGAAGTCGACGGCTTCTTCTGGCTGCTGAGCGGGTGCCGCGTCGGCCTTGGCCAGGTGCAATGCGCCGGCGCGCGCCGCGGCGGGCGCCGCCGCTGCAGCGGCCTGAGTCGGCGCGGCCTTCACCTCTTCCGGCATGACTGCTTCCGGCGGCGGAGGAGGAGGCTCGGGCGTCGAGACGAACTCCACCTCTACTGGCGGCGGGGTGCGCTCGAACGCAGTCGTGTGCTGCCGGTTGGCGAAGACCAGCGCGAGTGCAGCGTGGCTGCCGAGCGCCAAGAACCAGCCGATGGTAGCCAGATGGTGACTGCGGGATGCACGCCCGAACAGCTCCCCGACCAGTGAGTCGAGCGGCATTTCGGTCTGACGCGCTTCGCGATACCGGGCGGGGGGATTCATGATCATCGTCGTCTCCTGGGTGGCGCCGGCTATTTGGTCGCGTTCGACGCGATTTTATCGGCTGCAAACGCGATTTTGACGGCGCCTGCGTCGCGTACGGTGTCGACCACGTGCATCACGCTGCCGTGGCTGGCAGCCGCCGATGCCGCGATCACGGTGCGAAGCTCCGGATTCTGGCGCAGCGCTTGGCGAGTCTGGTCGCGCAAGGCCACGTCGCTGACGACCGGTTGTCCATTGGCGAGCACTTTGCCCTGCGCGTCGATGCTCAGGGTCAACATGGTTTGGGTCGTACCCGCGGTGGCCGCCTTCGGCAGGTCGAGGGGTACACCGTGGCCCGCGATCAGCTTGGCCGTGACCATGAAGATAATGAGCAGAACCAAGGTCACGTCCACGAGCGGCGTGACATTGATGCCGTTGATGCCGTCTTCGTCGTTACTACTGACATTTGCCATGGGGACGGTTCCTCTCGATCAGCCGGGGAAAGTGCTGGTGCGTTGCATGCTGAAGGTTTCCACCCCTTCGCGACCGGATGCCGCGCGACGCGCACCGGTTTGCGCGGACTGGCCACCACCAGGCAGCGCCGCTTCGCCCTTGGCGTAGGCCAGTAAGATGTGTGTCAGCGCGTCCGAATTCGCGAGCGTCGCGCGTATTTTGCGTTGAAAGTAGTTGAAGGCAGCGACCGCGGGAATGGCTACGACCAAGCCGATGGCAGTAGCCACCAGTGATTCCGAGATCGAGCCCATCACGTCGCTCGCAGGGCCTCCGGCGCCAGCGCCCGCGTTCTGCAGTTTATCGAAGGCTTGAACGATACCAATCACCGTACCCAAGAGGCCGATGAAGGGAGCGTTGTTGCCGACCGTGCCGAGGAAGGCCAGGCGTCGCTCGAGCCGCATGCGCTGCAGTGCCGTGGCGCTGGCCATCGCCTCTTCAGCGGCTTCCGGACCGCGCCCGAGTTGCTTGAGGCCCGCCGCGACGATCGCCGCTTCGGCAGACTTCGAAGCGGCGACCAGATCGTGCGCGCCGTTGAGGTCGTGTTCGTTCAAACGCGCGGCGAGTGCCTCGGCAAGCTTGGCGATGTTCTCGCTCACCATGGTGAAGAACCAACCGCGTTCGATCATGATGGCCACGCTCACGACGCTGAGCGCAATCATCAAGTACATGACAGGGGTGGCGCCGACCTCGAGTAAAATTTGTTTGGACCGTTCGACGATGTTCGAGTTCATTCATGACCGCTAAGCACGGCGCGTGCCACCGCGACGGCACTGCGGATTCGCCTGCAATTTGGCTACTTCCGCGGCAAGCGGACACCCGCAAGCGACACCGAACGGACAGTTGTCCGCGGCACACGGACAGCTAAAGCCGGACTCGGACAGCTGTCCCGGAACGATCACGAGCGCCGATCGATCCGCCTTGAAGGAGAACTCGGTGACGACCGGCGCCGCCGCCGACTTGGCCCGAACGTTGCTCTAGGGCGGCGCAGAGAGGCAAATCATGAAACTCAGTTGGATCGCAGTTGCTTGTGCACTCGCATATCCGAGCATCGCAGTTGGACAACCCGATGCTTCGGACACGGCAGCGCTCGTGCCTCCGAAGTTGACCTTCGGCGTCGAGCCCACTTACCCCGAAGGCAAACGCGCGAGCGGCGAAGCCGCCAGCGTCACGCTCACGCTGACCATCGATCGCCTAGGTCGAGTGACCGACGTAGCGGTCGCCGAATCGGCAGGTCCAGAATTCGATCAGGCGGCGATCAGTGCGGCTCGCGAGCTACGCTTCGAACCGGCGCAGAAGAACGGCGAACCGGTGCCGGCCAAGATCCGCTATCTGTTCGACTTCAAGCTCGCTCCCCCGAGTGAACCGGCCGCACCTGCGCCGGCCGCGGCCGCAGTTGCCGAAGCTCCTGCACCCGCCGCGGTGACAGCGACAGCCGCTGCCGCCGCCGAAGCTTTGGATCTAGAAGTCCAGGGCGAAAAACCCCCGCGAGAGCCGACCAAGCGCGTGATCGCCGCTGAGGAAATAAGCCGCATTCCCGGCACCAACGGCGACGCGATTCGAGCCATTGGCAACATGCCGGGCGTCGCCCGACCGCCCGGGGGTGATGGCATGTTGATCGTGCGTGGCTCATCACCGAACGACACCCAGGTGTTCGTCGACGGCACGAACATCCCCCAGATCTACCACTTTGGCGGACTGTCCTCGGTCATCCCCACCGAGATGCTGGAAAAGCTCGACTTCTATCCAGGCAACTTCGGACCACAGTACGGTCGCGCCATGGGCGGCGTGGTCGATGTCGGCGTCCGCTCACCGCGCAAGGATCGCCTCGGCGGGCTGTTGCAGTTCGATCTGGTGGATGGTCGCCTGTTGCTCGAAGGTCCGATCAGCAAGAGCACGCGCTTCATGGTTGCGGGCAGGCGCTCGTGGCTCGATGCTTGGCTCGGACCGGCACTGAAGGACAGCGGCGTCGGCGTGACCAAAGCGCCGGTCTACTACGACTATCAGGCAATGGTGGAGCACGATTTCAATCGTGAGACCACACTGCGGCTGTTTGCGTTCGGTGCCGACGATCGCTTCAAGTTGACCTTCAATACCCCTGATTCGAAGGATCCGGCGATTGGCGGAGACGCCAAGCAAGCGACCAGCTTCGAACGCCTTCAAGCGCGGCTCGAGACGCGGCCGTCGAGCACCACCCGCATCAGCTCGCAGCTCTCGGTGGGTCGTGAAGGTCAGCACTTCTCCGTCGGCACCCTGGGCTTCGATTTGACGATGAACTCGTTCGACGGCCGCTCGGATGTTCGCATGCAGCTTGCTCCAGAAATCACGGCGGTGGCAGGCATCGATTTCGAGTACTCAAGCTACGACGTAACCTGGCAGGCACCGCCAGGGAACGGCGACTCCACCCAAAATACGGGGCCGTTGTTCGGACGTCCTACCGTGGAACTGAAGGGCAAAGGCGACGTGTTTCGCCCGGCCGCGTACAGCATGCTCGAGCTCACGCCGGTGCCGGGCCTCAAACTCTTTCCCGGTGTGCGCGCCGACTACAACGCGGACACCAAGGGTTGGACCGTGGATCCTCGGCTAGGCGTCCGCTACGACGTCCACGCTGGCTATCCGCGCACCACCCTGAAAGGTGGGGTCGGCCTCTATCATCAACCCCCGCAGCCCTATCAAAGCATCGAGCCCTTTGGCAGCAAGGGCGTGGGCAGCCCGAGCGCGGTCCATACCAGCCTCGGCTTCGAGCAGGAAATCAGCCACCCCGTCGAGCTATCCGTGGAAGGGTTCTACAAGGATCTGAACAACTTGGTGGTGCCAGTCGCCGCTGCCGACAGCGCCGGCAACGGGCAGTCTTACCAGAACATCGGTTCTGGTCGGGTCTATGGCTCGGAGTTTTTGCTCCGATACAAACCCGAGGGGCGCTTCTTCGGTTGGGTGGCTTACACCTTGTCGCGCAGCGAGCGGCGCGATGCGGCCAGCGACGCGCTGTACACCTATGACTACGATCAAACGCACATCTTGACCGCACTCGGCAGCTACAAGCTCGGTCGCGGTTGGCAAGCCGGCCTGCGCTTTCGCTACATCTCCGGTACCCCTTACACCCCCGAACTCGGTGGCGTCATGGACTACGACGCCGGCACTTACGCGCCAATCAGCTCGAGCGATCGCAACTCTGCGCGAACCGGCGCGTTTCATCAGCTCGACGTACGCATCGATAAAACCTGGACCTTTAGCGCTTGGAAACTGAGCGCGTACCTCGATGTACAGAACGCGTACGTCCACCAAAATCCCGAGGGCGTTTCCTACAACTACAACTACTCGAAGAGCTCGAGCCTGACTGGGATCCCGTTTCTGCCGATCATCGGCTTGCGAGGCGAACTATGAAAAAGCTAGCGACTGTCGGATTCTTCCTTGGACTATCGAGCCTATTGGGCTGCGCCGCGGAATTCGACCCAGGCTCCCGGGTCAACTCCTTCCGCGTGCTGGGTCAGCAAATGGACCTACCGTTTGCCAAGCCGGGTGAAACCGTGAACATCAGCTCACTGAGCTACGACCCAAGCGGTCGCAGCGTCACCTGGGCCTGGGGAGCGTGCGTGAACCCCGAGGCTTCCACCGTCGAGGGCTGCATGAACAAGATCGCCACAGACGCGGCGACCTCCGGCAGCCCGGCGATCTTGGCGCAAGGAGCGGAACTCAGTAACTTCAGCTACACGGTTCCCACGAGCGCGCTCGACTCGTTGCCGGAAGGCGCGAAGGCAACAGCCATGGTCGGCATCCTCAGCATCGCTTGCCCCGGTGACTTGAGCATCGAGCAAGACTCGAACAGCCTGCCTTTTTCCTGCAAGGAGACTGGCACCGGGCGCGTGTTCGCGCTCGATGAGTACGTGGTCGGTCTGAAGCGCATTCAAGTGCGGGGCACCGACCGCAACCAAAACCCGCAAATCGAGCAGGTCTCGTTCGACGGTGCGGAGTGGCCCGAAGCGGAAGTGAAGCAAGTGATCGCGTGTGACACCGACAACAACGACTACAAGCCGTGCGCCGACGACACCAAGCACAAAATCGGCGCCCGCCCGACTGCAGCCAGCGTCGAGTCCGGCCGGACCGAATTCGGCGTCGATTTCACTGAGCAGGTGATCATCGAGTACTACGCCACCGAGGGCGTGTTCGAGAACGAGATCAAGATCGCCGCAGAGCCCGAAACCGGCTGGGCCGCGCGCAAGGCCGCCTCGGGCAAAGATCTGACGCTTTGGATGGTCGTGCACGACGACCGGGGCGGAGCAACCTGGGCCGAGCGACACGTGCACGTGCAGTGAGCGCCTGTTTGCGGAGTTCGGCCGGCTGCCCGCGGCCGAACTCATTCACATCGATTACGGGCCGACTTCACGCTATGGGAGACCGAATGGGCATCTCCCCGTACCTGCAAAACCTGCGCGCGCATTTCGGCACCCAGCTCGTGATGATGCCCAGCGTGGCCGCAATCATTCGCAATCAGGCGGGGCAGATCCTGTTCTTGGTGCGGACCGACAACGGGCTCTGGGATTTGCCCGGGGGTGCGGTCGACCCGGGTGAGACGCCCGCGCAAGCCGTCGTGCGTGAGGTACGGGAAGAAACCGGACTGATCGTCGAGCCGGTCGCGGTTGCTGGAGTGTTCGGTGGAAAAACCTTCCGCCTGACGTATGGCAACGGCGACATCGTCGAATATACGGTGACGGTCTTCGAATGCCGCATGGTCGGCGGCGAGCTCGGTGGCCTAGACGACGAAACGGCTGAGCTCCACTTCATCAGCCCCGCCGATCGCCCTGCGCTCCATTCTCCGTTCCCGGATGCGCTGTTCAACCCTCCTGGCGGCCAATTGGTGCTGTTTTCTTAGTGCTCGCTACGGTGGTGGCGCCAAGCGCGCCACTTCACTCCCGCCGAGCAGGAAGCAGCCGAGGCCAAAGTCTTCGTAGTTCGGCTGCTTGTCGAACGTCACCGGCTGGCCATCCGAAGGCTGCTGGCCAGTCCCCTGGACGTAGCCGAGAAAACCGTCTTGATGCACCGAAGAGGCCATCGCAGTCCACGCCCGCTCAATCACCGGTTGGTAGCTGGCGGCTGGCAAGATCCCTTTACGCACGCCCCAAGCCATGCCGTACGTGAACAGCGAGGTGCCGGTGAGCTCTGGTCCTCCGAAATGGGTTGGGTCATGCAAGCTCACGTTCCAGAAGCCGTCAGTCCGTTGAACGGCGCGTAGCGCCTCCGCCATGGCCTTGAAATCAGCCAGATACTCGGCCCGATGCGCTTCGTTCTGGGGGATCGTATCGAGCACGCGCGTGAGTGCTGCCAATACCCAACCGTTCCCGCGCGACCAGTAACAATTTTTGCCGTTGGGCTCGGCGTAGGGCGGATCGTAATTGGCATCGCGCCACCAGAGGTGGTCGGTCTCGCTGTAAAATCCAGCGGCACCTTGTGAGTTCTTCGAGCTCGAGTACATGGCGTACATCTTGTCGTAGTAAGCCGGCTGGTTGCTCGTCGCGCCCAGCTTGGCGAACACTGGCATTGCCATCTGGATCGCATCGATCCATGTCCAATCGTCGATTGCGGCGCCCGCCACGACCATGTCGATATCGGTCTTGATGTCCTTGATACGCGGGGCCTGCGGATCAATCAGATAGAGATCCAGATAGGTTTGCCCAGCGCATTGATCGTCAGCGCTGCGCGTGCTCGTGCCGCCATTTAGCCCCCAAGCGTGGCTCGTGGCCCACGCGACCGCGTAGCTGAGATCATCCGGCTTGGGATCGACGCCGTACAATCCCAGAAGGCCTTCGTAATAGACGGCCCGCGTCCAGATGTGGCTCGGGTGCGAGCTATCGATATTCTTCGCGGGATCCGGCCACTTGGCAACGAAGTATGCGTTGGCTCGATGGAGCAACTCGAGCACGCTCGCACGCACGGGAAGGCCAATGTCACCACCGGTGCCCGCGCGCTCACCGCCCAAACCATCCGCAGCCGAGCCACCTTTCCCTCCCGCTCCGCCTTCGCCGAGCGCGCCGGCTTGCCCACCACCGCCGGCCGCAGCACCGCCGGCCGCAGCACCGCCGCCCGCAGCACCGCCGCCCGCACCACCGCCAACCCCGCCGTGCGCGGCTCCCGCAGCCGAGCCAGCCGTAGCGCCGGCCGAGTTCGGACCGATTGTACCGCCGATGCCGGCCGATTCGCCTGCAGATGCGGCCGCGCCGCCCAGACCGCCTGTGCCACTCGACGAGTTCGGACTGCCGGCCGCGCCAGGACCGGACGAGCCCCCGCCGCAGCCCACCAGCAAAGCCAAGAAGGTAATCGTAACGCGGTGATTCATGCCAGACCGATCCAGCGGCTCAGCCACGGAAAGCTTTGCGGAACCGCGAGGTATGCCACAGCCGGTCCATTCTACACGCGCCCGCGACGTTCCGCGACCCTTCGCCAATGAAAGATCCAATTGGAATTCCAACTCGATTCTTCGGGTCAAACGCGACAACTCACCTGCGCCGTCGCGGCGCGGCAATGCGGCAATTCTGCGCGCGTTGCGCGGGCACGAACAGCAAGCAGGAGGCCGAGCCTCCCTGCAACGAACGAGCGCTCAGGCTAGCTAGGTTTTCAGGCGATAGCCGGTTTTCAGCAACCAGCGCGTGACGGCTAGGCAAACGAACAAGAACAGCAGGGTCATGCCGAAGCTGGTGCCCACGCTCACATCCGAAGCGTCGTAGAAGCTCCAGCGAAAGCCGTTGACCAGATACACCACGGGGTTGAACAAGGTCAGCTTCTGCCAGAACGGCGGCAGCATTTTGATCGAGTAGAAGCTGCCGCCCAGGAACGTCAGCGGAGTGACGATCAACATCGGCACGAGCTGCAACTTCTGAAAGCCGTCTGCCCAGAGCCCGATCATGAAGCCGAACAAGCTGAAAGTGACCGAGGTCAAGATCAGGAACGCCACCATCCACAGTGGGTGCGCGATGTGATAGGTGACGAACACGCGCGCGGTGATCAAAATGATCGTCCCGACGATCACCGACTTGGACGCGGCCGCGCCCACGTAGCCCAACACGATCTCGACGTACGAGATCGGCGCCGACAGAACCTCGTAAATCGTGCCCGAGAACTTGGGCATGTAGATACCGAACGAAGCATTGGAGATGCTCTCGTTGAGCAAGGACAGCATCGTCAGACCCGGAACGATGAACGCGGCATAACCCACACCCTCGATGTCGGTCATGCGTGAGCCAATCGCCGAACCGAAGACGATGAAATAAAGCGAGGTCGAGATCACCGGTCCTGCAATGCTTTGCGAAATGGTGCGGTAGAAGCGCGCCATCTCGAACATGAAAATTGCTCGAATCGCGTGACGATTCATGATTTCGACCTGACCAGGTTGACGAAAATGTCTTCCAGCGAACTCTCGCGAGTCTGCAAATCCTTGAATTCGATGCCGAGCTCGGCGAGCCTGCGCAAAAGCGCGGCCATTTTCGAGCGATCCCGCTCGGCGTGAAAGGTGTAGGTCAGCTGTTTACCTTCTTGCGCGAGCGCGAGTGCGAACTCCGAGAGCTCCGCGGGCAGCGCGCTGAGCGGCTCTTGGAGCTGCAAGATGAGCTCTTTCTTGCCCAGCTTCTCCATCAGCGCGACCTTTTCTTCGACCAGGATGATCTCACCCTTGTTGATCACGCCGATGCGGTCGGCCATTTGCTCCGCCTCCTCGATGTAATGCGTAGTCAAGATGATGGTGACCCCGGTTTCGCGCAGCGAACGCACCATCTGCCACATGTCGCGGCGCAAATCGACGTCGACGCCCGCGGTGGGTTCATCCAAAAACAGAATCTGAGGCTCGTGCGAGAGCGCCTTGGCGATCAACACGCGCCGCTTCATGCCGCCGGACAGCGCCATGATCTTGCTATCGCGTTTGTCCCACAGCGAAAGTTCGCGCAGCACCTTCTCGATGTGCTCGGAATTCTTCGGCTTGCCGAACAGTCCGCGACTGAAGCACACGGTGTCCCAAACCGTCTCGAACATGTCGGTCGACAGCTCTTGCGGCACGAGGCCAATCTTTCCGCGCGCCGCACGATAGTCACGAATGATGTCGTGACCATCGGCGACAACGGTTCCGGAAGTCGGGTTCACGGTTCCGCACACGACACCGATCAGCGTCGTCTTACCCGCACCGTTCGGCCCCAAGAGCGCGAAGATCTCACCCTGTCGAATTTCTAGGTTGATGTTCTTGAGTGCCTGAAACCCCGAAGCATACGTCTTGGTCAGATTAGTGACGGAAATGATCGACTGCACGCGCTCTCCCACCCGACCCAGATCCCACACTCTCAGGGAGCGAGCAATACGCGACTGCGATCACCGCCTGCCAGCACCAACGGTGACCTGTGCCACCGTCACTCGTCGGCGCGTATCGACCGCGACCGGCAGGGCACTGGGATTTTTCTGGGGTTTGATGGTCACGGGCAGCGCCCCTGCGCGCCTCAGCCTTCGGCGTCAGGTTCCCGCTTGCCCCTGACCGATCGGGCAGAGTGTCCGCGCGCGGTTTCGGGTGTTAGGTTCTCGGCTTGCAGGTCGCACCTTCTTCTTCACCCGCCAAGCCAGGGCTGCTCGCGACCAAGGAGCTGTTCGGGCATACCCGCCGCACGTTGCGCTTGGTTTGGGCCTCTTCGCCGTCGCTCTTGGTCTATTTGTCGGGGTTGAGCATGGCTGGCGCGGTGCTACCGCTTGCCGTTGCGTACGCGGGCAAGCGGATCATCGATGCAGTGTTGCAACATAGTCGCCCGCTCACCTTGCATTGGGTGGCACTGGAGCTGGTCTTCGTGGCGCTGGCAGCGGCGACGCAACGAGGGCAAGGCCTGGTGCGCTCGCTCCTGGGCGCGCGACTGGGTACCGATGTCAACGTGCAGATTCTGGACAAGGCGCTGCGCCTGGATCTGTCGTTCTTCGAGGATGCGGAGTTCTACGACAAGCTCACGCGCGCGCGTCGCGAAGCCTCGTCCAGGCCGGTCGCCCTGCTGAGTGAGAGCTTCGCGCTGGTTCAAAATGTGGTGACTCTGCTCGGTTACGCGGTGATGTTGGCGCATTTCAGCGCCTGGATCGTGCTCGGCCTGTTGCTCGCCACGCTGCCAGCAACGCTGTCGGAAATGCGTTACTCGAAGATCGCATTTCGGATCAGGAATTGGCGCTCACCAGAGTCCAGAAAGCTTCTATACCTCGAATACGTGCTGGCCAACGACGAGCACGTGAAAGAGGTCAAGCTTTTCGGCATCGGCCCCCACCTGCTCGACCGCTACCGCACGCTCGCCGAATCATTCTTCGAGGAAGACAAAAAGCTCGCGATCCGGCGAGCCGTCTTGACCCACGCTTTCAGCCTGATCGGCACGTTGGCCTTCTACGCCACGTATGCGGTGATGGCCGTTGCCGCCGCCCTGACACGTATCACGCTCGGAAATCTGAGCTTGTACGTAGTCTCGCTGCGACAAGGTCAGCAAGCGTTTCAATCGGTACTGAGTGGAATCGGCAATTTGTACGAGCACAATTTGTACATGTCGAATTTGTTCAGCTACATCGAGCTGGCACAGGCGAGCGAGCAGGCCCAACACGCACGCGCCGCGCGGCGGCTTGGCGCTGAAGCGAGTGGTGAAGCCGGGATCCGTTTCGAAGACGTGGGCTTTCATTATCCGGGCAAAGAAAGCTGGGCCTTGCGCCACGTCGATCTCACCATCGCACCCGGCGACAGCATCGCACTGGTCGGCGAAAACGGCGCGGGCAAGACCACGTTCGTCAAATTATTGGCGGGCCTGTACGAACCCAGCGAAGGGCGCATCGTACTCGACGGGCGCGACCTATCGACCTGGGATCCCGAGCAGCTGCGTCAGCGCTTCGGCGTGTTGTTCCAGGACTTCAACAAGTACCAGCTCAAGTTGCGGGAGAACATCGGCCTGGGCAGCGTGGATCACCTGACGGACGAAGCGCGCCTCGAACGCGCGGCCGAACGCGGCGGCGCGGGCGAGCTACTAAAGACGCTCCCGGGCGGACTCGACGCGGCACTCGGACATTGGTTCGAAAAGGGCAGCGAGCTGTCCGGCGGTCAATGGCAGAAGGTCGCGTTAGCCCGCGCCTTCATGCGCGAAGAAGCCGACATCCTGGTGCTCGATGAACCCACCGCCGCCCTGGACGCAGAATCCGAACACGCCGTGTTCGAGCGCTTCCGCGAGCTCGCCAAAGGCCGCACCACAATCGTGATCTCGCACCGCTTTCCCACGGTGCGCATGGCCAAGAACATCATCGTGATCGAGCAAGGCCAAATCGTCGAACGCGGCTCGCACGAGCTTTTGCTTGCACAGGGCGGCAAATACGCACGAATGTTCAAGCTCCAGGCGCAAGGCTATCAGTAAGCTGGCGATGGCCACGATGGCCACGATGGCCATCGCCACGATCGCGATGGCCACGATGGCCACGCCCGCGCCGGCACCCGCCAACGCGCCCGCGCGCGCCACCGCTAAACGCTCCGAATTTACTGAACTTTCGGGGCTGGAACGATCGGTGCATCCGCCGGACACGAGACGACGGATGTCGCAGGTTCGAAAAGAAGAAGCCTTCGGTTGGCCAGAAATGCCTCGCCGCGTAGAATCAGCAACCGAAGCGAAGTCTCGCGAGGGCGCACGAAGGCTGATCGCACTGTGGACGCACGCGACTCGCGTTCGTCAACGAGCAGATGCAACGCTACGTGCGTATGACTTGTCGTTTCCACTGTGGTGGGTGCTGTACGTGACCGATGAACTCATTCGGGAAACCTCGGATGCGGTTAGCCAGCGCGCGGTCGCGAATCGCACCAACCTCGACAAATCCAGCGTATCGTACTTGATGGGGGTGCTCGCGGAGCGAAGCTTGGTCGACCGTGGTCCCGAGTTTGGTGGCAATTCATATCGCATCTGGCTCACGCAAAAGGGCCAAACTTTGCTTCTGCAAGCGTCTCTCGCCATCGAAACCGCCGTCTCCAAGGAGGGCTTGCAAGGCCCATGACTCAGTCGGCAGTTGGCGCGGCTGTTGTTGTACGGCTGTTGGCGCGGCTGTTGTTGTACGGCTGCTGGCGCGGCTGTTGTTGTACGGCTGTTGGCGCGGCTGTTGTTGTACGGCTGTTGGCGCGGCTGTTGTTGTACGGCTGTTGTTGTACGGCTGTTGTTGTACGGCTGTTGTTGTACGGCTGTTGTTGTACGGCTGTTGCTACGGCTGTTGCTACGGCTGTTGCTACGGCTGTTTTGCGGCTGTTTTGCGGCTGTTTTGCGGCTGTTTTGCGGCTGTTTGATACTCGGGGATTGCCCGCCCGGCCGAAAAATATAGTTGGAATTCCAACTACATTTTTTGCTTCGCGCAAGCGTCGCCGGAGCACTCTTTGCACCGCGACTCCCTTTGCGTGATTCGCCGGTCCCTTTGCGTGATTCGCCGGTCCCTTTGCGTGATTCGCCGGTCCCTTTGCGTGATTCGCCGGTCCCTTTGCGTGATTCGCCGGTCCCTTTGCGTGATTCGCCGGTCCCTTTGCGTCGCTCGAGGATGCGATGCGGCGACGCGCCCCCGGTTCCGCGACCGAATGTTGGCGTGCGCGGCAGGCGTTCTGCAGCGATAAGTATTGTCCGTCGCGCCGCTTCCTTCGCGGCGGGCGGCACCCAATGCTTGAAATTGAAGTTGGAATTCCAACTTCAATTCTCGTTTCGTGCGACCATTCCCCGGGGCCTCGGCTCGAAATTGAAGCGCGCGGGTCCAATTTGGCGCGCGCATATTCAAACTGCAGGTCCATGGTTATCAGTGACTCACGCTGGTGGGTTCCCCCCTTCGGGGATCACGAAGCGCGTCGCACTCTGACGCCGAAGGCTTCGCCGTCATGCGACGCGATCCGTGACCATCAAAAAAACCTGCTTCGCTCGGCGGCGCAGTCGGCACAGGCAAGGCTTATATCCGGATTCTCGGTTCACGAGCGGGGCGAACCCAGGCTATTTGTCGAAGCGCGACCGCATCCAGCTGACTAATTGGCCGGGCGCTTGGCGTTCGAGCGCTGGGGCGAAGCGCTTGCGCCAATCACCGTGGGCGAGTCTTCGTTTGCCGCGCACTTGATCGGCGGTCATCTGATACGTTTCTGCGTCGCTGCCATCCGCCAGGCGAATCGTTGCGCGCTGAAACAGGATGGGGACTTGGCGGCTAACGTCGATTTGTCGGCGAGTCTCGAGGTCGACGACGTAGAGCTCGCCGTGCACCGCCACCTTTCCGTCCGGGATGAGCGCGGCGTACACGTTCAGCTCCACCAGCTGGTAAAGCGGTTCGGTCAGCGCGGGGCCGAGCAGCTGTGCGTTGGCCAAGAGCGCGTGGTCGCGCTCGCCGGGCAATAGCGTGCCATAGAAGAACATCCGGCAACGCTTGTCGGCGGCAGTCACGCTGAGTGCTCGCTCAGGAACTGACGCACACGAGCGACGGCAAGCGGCAAATCGTCGCCCGTTTTCCAGTCGTGAACGAGCTCTGCACGTGGCGCCAAGCGCACGATTTCTTCGGATGTAGACGCTGGGTGATACACATCGTTGCCGCGCAGGACGAGCAGCGGCACTGGGCATGCCGCGACCGATTCACGGCTGACGCTGAACACGAAGTCCCCATCGTACATCCGAGCACGGAACGGAGCTAGCGCTTGGTCATCGATGTCGGCGCGGGTCTGCTTGAGTTCAGCGACCCAGCCATCGAATAGCTCATAGAACACCTCCCGGTTGCTGCCGCTGTAACCGATGGGCTGCTGCAGCACCGCGGCGCTCACGCGCGTAGGTGCGCGAGCGATCAAGGACAGCGCGAACGAGCCGCCGATGCAACCACCGAGCAAATGACAGCGCTCGACCTCCAGTTCGTCGAGCAGCGCCAGCTGGTCGTCCGTGTACGAGTGCCAACCGTCGGCTGCGCTGATCCTTGCGCGTGACGCGCCCGCGTTGCGTTGGTCCATCGCGATCACGCGGAATTGTCGTGCAAACTCGCTGATCGGGTTGAACGGAGCGCGACCCCAAAAGGATCTCGTCGAACGCATCCCGCCGGGAGCGAGCAACAGGAGCGGGTGACCGCTACCATGCACCTCGTATTCGATCGTGGTCTCGCCGCGACGCAGGGTCGGCATGCGGCTTAGCCTGGCATAGCAAGCTTTTCCCTGCTAGCCCCGACCGCGGTGACATTGACGCTGACCGCGCTGCTCGAACGATTCCTTGCCCTGAGCGCGGGACTCGGCGCCCAGGATTGGACGCTGCTCGGCGCGCTCGCCACCGAGCAAGCGTTGCCCCAAAGCGTGATCGAGCAGCTCAGCCCCGCGCCGGCCATGCCGGCTGCAGCTTGGTTGAAGAAAGCGCAAACCGCTGGTTGGGTGGTCTCGGCGCGCTTGCAACGCAGTGGTTCACTGAAGCCGCACTTCTCGGTCCACCCAGACTACGAGCAACTCGTGCTGCGTCATCTGGCGAGCACTGGAGAGCTCGAGCAGATCGCGGCGGCCATGCGTACGCTGCTGACCGTCCGCTCGGTCAGTGATCTGACTTTGGCCTTGCAGGCAGGTAAGTTGGGCGATTTTCAACGTCGCTATGCGGCTCGCAAGCGCGCTCCCGAGTCGGGTCCCAGCAGCCGGGCCGAGTGGCTCCGACGATCGCTGTGTGAACCTTTCGATCCTGGTTGGTTGACGCGAGTTTGGCGCGGAGACGCCGAGAGTGCCTGTCGCTTGGTGCTCGCGGAATGTTTGATCGGTCCGACCGCATGCGACGAGCTGTACGCCTGGCTCCAGCAACGGGCTGATGCTGCCGGCGCCGACGCCGACCCGGAGCTGTGTGCGGTGCTCTATCAACACGCCATCCTGCGCGGCCAGCTTTCGCGCGTACCCGGCTTGGTGCCGCTCGTTTCCAGCGAAATTCGAGCGGCCTTCGCCGTGGCCGTGCGATTTGCCGAAGGCGATCTGGCGGACGCGCAACGCAGGCTCGATCAGCTGCTTTCTGGCACTCGCAAGCGGCAGGCAATTCCCGACTGCGGCGCGCTGGCTCCGCTGCTCGCCCTACTCTCGTGTTCACGCGACACCGAGGCCGGACGCGCAGCGGCCAAGCGGGTCTTGAGCGCCAGCGAGGGTGAGCAAAGCCGCGGCGCCCAGCGCGCATTGCGCACCTTGCTGCGGCATTTGTCGGAAGCGCCCGAAGAACAGCGCCGTCTCGACGTGCATCAGCTCTCGCCCGAGATCGGTGCGTGGGAGATTTTGATCCTGGCGTTGACCGTGAATCTTCACTCGCCGGATAAATGGGCGCGCGCCAATTGGTGCCAGGACTTGCTCCGCCGAGCACGTGATTGGCAACGCGCGGGCTACGAATTCCTCGCACGGCAGGGCTTTTTTCTTGCCCAAATGTTGAACGACGAGCATTTCGACCAAGAGCTCCGCCGGCTCGAACTCGAGCTGGTACTCGACCGCTCGCCGCGTGAGCTCGTGCTTTGGGATCTGATTTCGACCAAGCCCGAGTGGCAGAAGGCGCTCGACGCGCTGGCGCAGATCTCCGAATCGAAACCGCTCGCCCGCGATGAGGCGCACGGTTACCGGGTCGCCTGGTACGTGGACATGGTACGCGGTGAACTCAGTCGTCCGGCGCTACAAGAGTGTCGTCCCGGGGAAGGCTGGAGCGACGGGCGCCGCGCGACGCTCGCCGAGCTCCATGCGCTTTATGCCGAACTTCCCCCAGAGGATCAGCGCGTCTTGGCTTGTACGCGCGAGCAGCACAATGGTGAGCGGGATTTCACGCCCGAAGCGCCTGAAGCGTTGATTGGACACCCGCGCGTGGTCAACGGCCTGCGTGCGCGCGCTCCAGTCGAAGTGTCACGCGGCACGCCGCGCATCGAGACCCGCGAAGAGCGCGGCTACGTGCAAGTCTTCGTCGAACCTGCCGCAGCGGTGCTGGGCATCAACGTGGTTCCGGAAAGCGAGACCCGCTTGCTCGTGTATCGCGTCTCGGAGGGCATTTTCAGGGCAAGTGAAGCCGTGCGCGGCGGGACACGCATCCCCAAGAGCCACGAGCGCGAGCTGCTCTCGGTGCTGGGCAAGCTGGCCGAAAGCGTGGAAGTTCGTAGTCCCGAGCTGGGCAGCGAACAGAGCGTCTTGGCCGATCCGACGCCCTGCGTGCGTTTCGCGGTGCACGCCGGCGCGTGGCTGGTGCAGCTTGGCGTGCGCCCGTTTTCGGAACAGGGGCGCTTCTTTCTGGCTGGTGTGGGACGCACCAGCCAGAGTTCGTACTCGGCTGGACGACGCTTGCGTTGCGAGCGTGATTTGAAGCTCGAGCGCGACAGGAACCTGGCACTGCGCCAGGCCTGCCCGACGCTCGCGAGCCCCGAACTCGACGCGCAATCTCCGTTCGATGCTCCCGACAGTTGGACATTGGGCGAAGAAGGAGTGTTGGAACTGCTCAGTGAACTGCGCGACGCTGCCCTACCCTGCGCGCTGGAATGGCCGGAGTCTGGCGGCATGAAGCTGAGCGCTCACGCGAGTTCGAAAACTTTGCACGGGCGCTTACGCAGCGACAAGGGTTGGTACCTGGTGACCGGCGGGATGCGCCTCGACTCGGTGACCGAGGTCACGCTCAGTGAATTGCTGCGCGCCCCGGCGCTCGGCCAGGGTCGCTTCGTGCGCCTCGAAAGCGGCGCCTACCTCGAGGTAGAAGCGCGGATCCGGCGGGTAATCGCCGCGTTGAAAGCGGTCAATTCCGCGCCACGCCCCGGCGCAGAACTGCGCTTGCCGAAAAGCGCGCTCTTTGCACTGGGCGAGCTGAACGCGCCGGAAAGCGGCTTCGAGCTCGACGTCGAGAGTCAGAGCTGGCTGGAGCGCGTGGCACGCCTTTCGCAGAAGGAATTTGCGCTACCGAGCGGCCTGTGCGCCACACTGCGACCCTACCAAGTCGAAGGCTACCGCTGGCTGTCGTCCCTGAGCGAGCTCGGCTTGGGCGCGTGCCTGGCGGACGATATGGGTCTCGGCAAAACGATACAGATCCTGGCGCTGCTGCTGTCACGCGTCGCCGAAGCGCACGGCCCGACCTTGGTGGTCGCACCAACCTCGGTGTGCGGCAATTGGATCGCAGAAATCAAACGCTTTGCGCCCACGCTCAGTGCCATCGAATACGTCGGCAAGGAGCGCGCCGCACGGCTGCCCTGCTCGTCTCCCGGGGCCGGCTCCGCCAGCGTGGTCGTGTGCAGCTACACGCTGCTGCAACAGGACCAAGCCGAGCTCTCGGCGCTCGATTGGGGCACGGTCGTCTTGGATGAAGCACAATTCATCAAGAACCCCCAATCCTTGCGGGCAAAAGCGGCCTATTCGTTATCCGCCAAGCAGCGCATTGCTGCGACCGGCACCCCGGTCGAAAACCATCTGGGGGACGTGTGGGGGATCTTTCGCTTCCTGAACCCAGGACTCTTGGGCGACTGGCAACACTTCAAGCATACCTTCTTGATGCCAGTCCAGCGCGACGCGGGTCGCGAGTCGACCGAGTTGCTCAAGAAGATGCTACGGCCGTTCTTGCTCCGGCGCCTGAAGCGGGACGTTCTCTCCGATCTACCGCCGCTCACCGAGGTGCAGCACGACGTGTATTTTTCAGACGATGAAAGCTTGCGTTATGCGCTACTCAGAAAGCAAATCCATCAAAAGCTCTACACCGTTCAGGGCAAGCGCAACAACAAGCTCGAGGTGCTGGCCGAGATCATGCGGCTCCGGCGCTTCTGTTGTCACCCCGTGTTGGTTTTTCCAGACGCCCCGCGAGAGTGCTCCAAGATCGATGCCTTCTTGGATTTGGTCGAGGAGCTGCGGGAAAACCAACATCGCGCGCTGGTGTTCAGCCAGTTCGTGGATTTTCTGGCGCTCTTGCGCGAGCACCTGGATGAACGCCAGATCCGTTACGAATATTTGGACGGCAGCACGCCCCAGGCGCAGCGCCAAGCACGCGTGGCCGCGTTTCAAGAGGGCGACGCGCCGCTATTCCTGATCAGCCTCAAAGCTGGCGGATTCGGGCTCAATCTGACGGCCGCAGACTACGTCATTCACACCGATCCGTGGTGGAATCCAGCGGTGCAAGCGCAGGCAACCGACCGTGCGCACCGTATCGGTCAAGAGCGGCCAGTGACGGTATACCGGCTGATCACCCGTGACAGCATCGAAGATAGCATCGTCAAGATGCACGCTTCCAAGCGAGAGCTCGCGGGCGCGTTGCTCGACGACGGCGATGCCGTCGGCGGCATCAGCGCTGACGAGCTGATCGAGCTGTTGACCGACTCGCTCAGTCAGCCCGCGTAACCGAGAGTTCTCGATCTATTCGTTGAACTGCAGCGGGTAGCCGGCTTCGGAGGGCAGCTTGCCGTCGATGCGAATCACGCGCACGTCGCTCGTGAGTTGACTCGGTCGTGCGTAGCCCACGCCGGCCTTCGTATGCGAGACCAGGCGTAGCAGTTGCGACAGCGAATCCACCGCTCGCGGCGGACCGGGCAGACCGCGGATCTTGCGGTCGATCCAAAAACGGCTGACCTCTTCCGGACTCATGTGCAAGACCGTCAAGTCGAAGCCGATGCGGTCGCTGGAGCGCGCGGTGTGATTGAACGGAACGCTGCGCTGTCCGGAAAAGCCACTATCGTCCGCACTCGTAAAAATGCGGCGTAGCTCGGTCATTTTCAGGTTTTGCAGGCCCGAATCCTTGGCCACGAACACGGCCAGCGTGATCCGCTCCGCAGCGCGCGCCGTGCGCTCGGCGCTCGGCAGCGTGCACACCAAGGGGAGAACGAGTCCCAGGGTGAGGAGTACGCGACGCTGGTAACTGCCGAGCTTCGTCATGCCCTGCATCTCAAAACGCCCATGCCACTTGAGACGCCAAAATTCTGAGCGGATAGCTGCCGAAGCCCGCGGAGCCTGGCGCGCTGAAGTGCCAATCCGTGTACTCGAGCTTCACCACCACGGCTGCCGTGGGGCGATAGTTGACGCCCACCTCATAGGCGGTCGCGGGGGGGGTACTGGGGGAGTCCGGCGAGTAGGCGTGCTGCACGATCACGTACGGCATCAGCGGCGCGAACGGCAGCCGATAACCGACGAGGCCATACGCACCCCAACGTCGATAATCGGGCAAGAAGCCTTGCGGAGGCTTCAGCACCTGCTGGCGCGGGCGACCGCCGTCCGAGGCAAAGTTGGCCTCGTTCATGATGGCCTCGCCCTGAACCAAAAACGATTTGTATTCCCACTTCAGATCCGCACCGAGTGATAGCTCTTGGTACTTGGAGATGGTGGTGAACTCTTGATCGACCGTGGTGCCCTGGTTTTGGACCACGTACTTCGCCGAGCGATCGTAGTAGCCACCGCGGTAGAACGACCCACCGATCGTGAGCGACCCCAGCACGTCGGTCTTCACGTACAGCCGACCGCCGAGGGCCTTGTCGTCATCGAAGTCTTGGTAATCGACCGGCCCGCGCCCGTTGGAAAGGGTGAGATGGTAGCCAACTTCCAGGGGATCGAAGAAATAACTGCCGTACAGCTGGAGCCCGACTTGCTGCTCCGGAAACAGTTGGTTCGAAACCACGAACGGCTTCTTGATGCCGATGATCGTGGGCGAGCCGTGGTCCACGTTCCAAATACCGTAGGGCGTCAGGAATTGGCCGACCTGCAGCTTCAGCAGGCCGTTGAACTCGTGCTCCACGTAAATGCGCTCGATGCGAATACCGCCCCAACGAATGGGCTCTTCGAACCCGGCGTAGTCGAGCACGGTGGTGTCGGTGCGGACCGCGTTGCCAGCGCCATCGGGTTTGGTCGCGCCGTTGGGCAGATACATGAAGCGCACCTCGGCTAGCGCGCGCCACGAGTCACCCAGGTTGCTGCTGAGGTAAAGATTGAAATTACCGACCGCGAACGAGTTCACGCTCGGGTAGGTGCGATTCCAGACGTTGTTCTTTGGGATCAGCAGTCGTTGATAGGTGAAGTCCGCGAAACCGTACAAGTCGATCTTGCGCTGCGTGTCACTGTCACTGCCGCCCTCTTCAGTGGCGAAGCCGTCGCTCGCTGCCTCGGGCGCCGCCGCGAACTTCCCTTCGGCGTCCGCGTCCGCGCTGCTGGCGGTAGGACCGGTGGAGCTGGTCGGCCCGGGGATGCTCGGCGAGGTGACGGGAGCTGCGGCTGGCACGCCCATGTCTGCTCCAGGCTCGACTGCCTTTTCGGACGCTGCAGGAGCCAGCACCGGATCCGCCGCCAGAGCCAGCCCCGTTCGCGACAAGAGCAACGTACACAATGCAATGCTAGAAACGCGCATCAATCACCTGGACAGGCGCCGAGATCCACACAGATGGTCTTCTTGATAGTGCCGAGTGAGGGCACGGACAGGTCACAGCACTCTTTGCCGGGGCAATCGTTGCCGTCCACCGCGCAGCCTTCGACGTAGCAGACGTGCGATTGGATCGTCTCGCAGTAGGTCGCTTCGGTTCCTGCGCAATCGAAGTCCGACTTGCACGAATTACCAGCGCCAACCGGCGGACGCGCGCAGTAACTGGGATTAGCCACGGTGTCGCAGGCGTAGCCGCCCGTGCACTCGTCTCTGGCACAACCCACGTTGGTGCAATAGCCCGAACCGTCGTCGAGCAAGTGACAGGTATCGTAGGTGGAGTCAGTACAATCCTTGTCGGTCTTGCACGCGAGTCCGAGCGCATCCGGCACGATTGTACAGGCCCCGTCGGGGGTCGGTCTTTGGTAGCCTTCTTCGCAACCGCAGGCGTCATTCTTTGCGACCTCGTGTTCCGCACAAGCCACGCAACCCTGGCTGCCGTCAGCCTTGGTCCCGGCGATGAAATTGCCGGTGCACACACACAAGCCCGCGTTCGCATCGTAGGCCTGCCCTGAGTCGCAGCGATTGCCGGAATCATACAGGCAGCTCGACAACCCCAGCAGGCTGGAGAACGCAATGAGCATGCCCAGAGCTGAAATCCGGCGCGCACTGACCATGGCCGATATGGACGACATTGGACCCACAGTTGTTAACTCTCACTACAGAGATTCGAATGCAAGACGGAGTGAGTCTAGCGGACACTCGCGATCTAGATGCCAGCCAAATTCGCGCAACGCATCGGCCGGCCTGCGAGCATAACTACATGTCGGGGGGAGGCGGGCTCTCGGGGTGTTCGGTTCGGAGCCCGCACCGCTCGATTTACACCGGTGGCCGATTGAGCAATGCCGTGATCGCTCGCACCAGCGCACGCGGAGTGATGCGCAGCGATTGAAGCAAGAGGAAATTCATGAATCCGTGCACGGCCATCGGCCTTCGACGTTGCATGGCCCGGTAGGCTTCACGCGCGACGCTGGTTGCGCTGGCCGGGCCGAGCTGGAACAAGCGAGACTTGTCCACGCCCGATACCGCCCCGAACTCCGTGCGCGTCGGGCCGGGACAGCTCACGGTCACGCTCACGCCCGTGCCGCGGAGTTCGTAGGCCAAAGCCTCACTGAAGCTATTCACGAAGGCTTTGCTGGCGTAGTACGTAGCCATGTACGGCCCCGGTTGGAAGCCCGCGGTCGAGCCGATGTTCAAAATCCAACCGCGTCGCCGCTCGATCATGCTCGGCAGCGCTTCACGCGTGAGCCGGACCAGCGCCATCACGTTGAGCTCGATCATCGCGGCCTCGCGTTCCGCGGGCAGCTCGGCGAACGAACCCACCGTACCGAAACCCGCGTTGTTCACGAGGTAGTCGAGATCGAGGCTTCGTACTTCTGCGAGCAGCGCGTCGAGTTCGCGCTTGGAGCTCAAATCACAGGCAATCGCCCGTGCCTTCACCTGGTGCCGCTGCTCGAGCTCCGCGCACAATGCTTCGAGCTCCGGCAACCGCCGCGCCACCAGCAACAGATCGTGACCATCGGCCGCGAACAGCCGCGCGAGCTCCCGGCCGAGCCCCGCGGAGGCGCCAGTGATGAGTGCGGTAGCCACGATGTCGCCAGGCTACCACGACTCAAAAGGCTTTCGGCGTCGGCTGCGACGCGCTTCACGCTTGCCCAAAAGGGGGGAACTCAGCAGGCTACGAGCTGCGATGCTGGACTGCGATCGCCCGATCTGCCCAAGATCGCTTGCTACTACCAGCCCGGTCCTACGCTGAAGTCGTAGTTCTTGCGCAAAGGCACGTCCGCGACGACGTCGATTGCGGTGCAGCGACGAAAGGTAGTGCACAGAGAATAGCTGCCGGGGTCGAGCCTGAGTTGGTAAAATCCGAGCGCGTCGGACTTGGCGCTGGCGAGCGGCAACAAGCCGTCCTCGGGCGTAGGGGGCGGCTGTTCAGCGAACACCTCCACTGTGAAATCAGGAAAGACTTGTGGTTTCAGATCGGTACCCACGTCGTCGGTCGACGTGACGCATCCGTAGATCCCCGAGCTCATGCTGGGCATCCGCTCGAGGCAATCCGCCGGACTCGGCGAGCTGTTCGAGCTGTTCGAGCTGCCGCAGCCTGTGACTGCCACGACGAGCGCCAGCGCGCCCAACCATGTGAATCGTCGTCCCATGAATCCGTGCTCCTTGGTTTGGGGGAATAGTGCGAGACCGCTCACGGCGCCGGGGCGGCCGCGTTGCCACATGAAAGGCCCTGCAGGGTCGGTGCTTCGAGCTTGAGCGAGTTGATCGGGGTGGCGAGTGCCGCGACGTCGCTGGCCAAGATGCCGCCGTAGGAGATCGAATAGACCACGTTTTCGAAGAACACGCCGCGCCGCACGGAGCCGTCGAAGTAGCCGCCGCAGTAGCCATAGCTTCCGTTGGGCATGGTTCCGAGCAAGGAGGAGTGATCGACGCTGCCGAGCTTCTGAATGCCACTGGCAGCATCGACGTGGAACACTTCCAGCGTGCTGGAGGGGCCACTGTTGCCATTCGCGCCGTAGCCGGACTGCCGCAGGTACGGGAATGCGAGCAGCTTGCGATCGTCGAAGTAGGTGAAGGCCTTGTGGTTTTGCGTGGCCTCCGAGGTGGCGTAGTCGCCGCCATCGTAGACGTACTTGTGAGCGAGCGCGGGATGCAACGGATCAGTCACGTCGAACACTTGGATGCTGAGGCCGTACCAGTAGCCGCCGTCGGTGTGTTGATGGCCGGTGTCGTCGGTTTCTCGTCCGATGGTCAAGAGGTGCGTGTCGTCGAGCGGGTGCATGTACTCGCTGAAGCCCGGGATCTTTAGCTCGCCGAGGATCGCTGGGTGAGCCGGATCGGCCAGATCGATCACGAACAGCGGATCGGTGACATGCCAAGTCACGACATAGGCTTTGTCACCCACGTAACGCGTGGAGTAGAGCTGCTCGCCGGGTGCGATGGGACCCGCGTCACCGAGCAGGGATAGGCCCTGTGAGCCATTTTTGAGCACGAAAACGTGGCTCACTTCATTCTGCCTACCGTCCGAGAGCGGTGGGCCGCTGCGTTGCTCGGTAGTGGTGACTCGCACCAGCCCCTGCTTCTCATCGAGCGAGAATTGATCCTTTACGTCGCCCGGCACCGTGCCGGAAGCCACGTATAGCGGCTGGAAGGGATCGCTCGCGACGTCGAACAAGTGCAGGTGTGTGTAGTTCAGCGTTTCTACCGGAACGGGGGGCGGGCTCGTGCCATTCGAGTTGGTAGTTGTCGCACTGTAGCCGTACGATTGACGGACCAGCCACGGGTCGGTATACGCGCGGCCGGCAAGCAGCATCGAGTCTGCGTTGCCGTAAACGGTCTCGGCCGCCCCGACGATCGCCACGGCGTGCGGCGGCTCGCTCGGCACGTCTAGATCGAGCGCCTGGATCTGCGTCATTCCGAACTCGGTCGAGCCCACCGTTGGCACGTAGAAGTCGCCGCAGTCTAGCGAGCCGCCATGGACACCGCTCGTGTCCTTCGTGAAGCTCACCGGGACCCAGTCGCTGTATTGGGTTCCGTCGATCGCCGCCAAATTCTTCGCGCGCAGCGCTTCCCAAGCGGCGACTTGCTCGGCTTGCGACGGAGCCTGATATTGATCGGAAGTGGAAGTCTGTGTGGGATACACCGGGCTATAGTCGAGCGTGGGTCCGTGCGCACCGCCCTCCAAGACCACGCGGACCTTGCTCGCCACACGCCGCGCAGAGAGGTAATCGCCCTCGAAATACAGCTCACGCAGCACGCTCGCGTTGCTCCCGTCGAGGGCCAGTACCGTCACCTTCGTCAGCGGATTCTGGGGCAAGCCCGCGCTCGAAGAACCCGGCGAGACGTCAGCGACTCCAGCATAGAGCGGGGAAGCGTAGCCGTCGCGGTAGCTCGTGCGCGGTGAGATCCCGGTGGCCGCGTACAGCGGCGCACCGTCCGCGCTCGAGAAAACCACGGCCTTACCATTGGCGACGAACATTTCCAGCGGAGTGCCCTCGATCTCGATGCCGCCCGCCAGCCCGAGTTTCGCGGCCGGCCAAGCATCGACGATCAGGAACTTCTGGCCGTGCAAGACATACAACTTGGTGCCGTCTGCCTTGACGATGTCCGCCTCGTCCACACCCTTGACCTGCGTCTCGGTGTCCGAGTGCGCTGGCGTCGCTGCCGCGGAATCTGCCGTAGCTTGAGGGCTGGGCTCCGCTGCTCCGGCATTCAGCGTGGGCGCGAGTAGCACAGGGCCTGCCGTTTTACTGCCAGGACCGTAATAGTAGTTGGGATAGCCTTCACGAATCGCGCGGACCTCTGCGTCGATCCGGCGATTGAGCTTCGAACGCGCGTCTTCACGCAAAGCCTGCGTGAGGTCTCCGCACGACTGCGTGCGACGCAGCGCAGCCTGGGTACTTGCTACCGGTTTACCATCAGCGTTCACCACGCTCGAACAGCCGAACGCCAGGGGGCAAGCGACCGCAGCCAACAAAGCGAGAGCAGTCTTCGAATGCATGAGGACCTCGTAGGAGTGGAGCTGGTCCGGTCTCAAGCAAACGCGGGGCCAGTCAGGATCAGCGAGAATTTCGCTCCCTGGCCCTACCCGATCGCGACTTTTGGGCCGACGGGGTGTGCCAAGTGGCACAAGCGTGCGCTGGCGCCGACCCGGGGACATCGCTTCGCAGCTAGTCATCAGCGCGAACGTCATTCCGTCAGCGACGCCGAAGGCTGTGACGGCGTGGGTCGTAGCGCGTGACCATCACAAACCTCTTGCAGCGCGACTCGAAGTGGATCAAGCGGTCCGTGATCACGCACCGCTCTCTGGTCATGACCAGAGAGCACGCTGCATCTGCCGAGCAAGCTGCGACGCCTGCGCGGATCCAGGCAAAGCGACCATGGGCGAAGCATGGCCGCTGGTCGCTCGACGCTCGACATGATCGGTACACTTCAGCTTGCCGCTGCTTGGCTTGGTCTACGGGTCTGCGTGTCGCCCGGCTGCAGCCCCGAACTAGTTCCGGAAAACTCCCGACCGGGCTACTGACAGCACACCAATGTCGCCTGACCGATGGTCGGAGCGTTGCCAATCGTGGCTGACGGACTGACGACCTTACACGTGCCGGCGGTCACGCTGTACTCAGTGCCGACGCTGGTCGGGTGAGCGTTGTTGCCAGTGAGCGTGAACGGCTGACACCCCGCACCGAGCTTATATTCGACGCCGCTGGTGCAATCGCCGTCCGCGCTGATCGAAAGTTTGCTGCCAGTGCAGGAACCGCCGGTCACGCCACTGCAGCCGCACGCGGAGCAGTGGCGCATATCCGAGAAGGACTCGTACAACGTTTTGCTTCCGTTTCGATACGGAGCAGGGCACTCGGGTAGCGATTGGCCCTCCCCAACCACATTCATGACGCACAGCCTGGAGGCGTAAGGTGACGTCGGAACGGGCGCGCAAACGCGGCTGCTATCCGCGCACAAATGCGCACCGCTGGCGGCGCAAGCCCGTGAGTCGTACTGCCAGCTCGCGGGGGCGGGCGGACTGATCTCGCCGTTACAGGTACCTCCCGAAGGCGTCGGAATGGCGGCCTTCAGCGTACCCTGACTGTGTACACAACCCGACACGCCATCGCACACCAGCGGCGACACCGACCCGCACGGGGTCCCTTCGCATTTCTGATCGTCGTAAATGTAGAGCGTCGTGTTGGTGCTGCACACTTGATCCTGCGCTGTGCAGGTGCACCGGCACCCGTCCGTCGGCATATCGACCCCGTGATGCAAGCTGACCGGCTTGGTATAGCCCTCGGGACAGACCGGCAGCGGGATGGCTGAGTTTGCAATGGCGTCCCAAAACGCAATTGGTCCGAGCCAACCCGCCGGCGCCTTGGGTACGCAGGCCTCTATCGGGCATGGCATCGCCGCGGTTTCGGCGCCGCCCGCTCCGCCGTCGGCGCTGCCGCTCGCTCCACCTTCTCCACCTTCTCCAGCTTCTCCACCTTCTGCACGACCGCCCGCAGGCCCACCAGAGTCGCCGGGAACTCCGCCCGCTGGAGCGCCAGCGCCGCCCTGGCCGCCACTGGCCCTGCCGTAGTCGGGAAATTGGCATGCTGGTAGTGCCAGGCTCACGATGGCGCTGATCATCCCGGCGAGCACCACGGCTCTGCCGCATAAACGACGCGCCGCGCCCATCGGGGACAGCCTAACACGACCTCAGCGCGCCACAGGTTCCCACGGGCTTTGGGGCGCGTTTGTTCGGTGCACCATGTAGGTAGAGGTGGATGGGTTCCGACGATTTCCAGTCGCTCGTCGGCGCCGAGAAGCTCGATTCGGCAGCGGATATGCGCTCATTGTTCAGCCAACGACGCCAGGCGGCCGGCCCGGTGGACTGGGTCGGTGCCGGTTGAAACGCTGATCGATTTGAACCGAGCGCGGCGTCTCGAGCGCGGCGCCTCGCTGGTGGCGCTCCCCCGAACTCCCTGAAGCGCCGGGCATGACCACCGGCTACGGAGCGAGCGGGGGCAGCTCGCATTCGGTGGCACAGTGTCGGCGAAGGCAATTCTCGAGCGCTGCGGCATTGGCGTTCGTTGCAACGAACTGGGAGTGACAGACGTTGGTGCCAGCGTCCGCGCTCTCGGCGAGATCCTTGCAGCTGTCCAAGACCGCGTCGGCAGTGTCGCAAATCACGTCGTTATAGCAGTCGTTCTTCTCCGAACAGCACTGAGTGCCCTCGCAGCGATCGCAATCATCGGCGCCGTCCTCGATAGTGCACGTCGAGCCCTGCTCGACTCCCGCGTCGATGTTATTGCAATAGTGGTTGTCTTGGGCGTCGCCGGCGTGTGGGCAGTGGCTGAGCGGGGTCTGAGTTGCGGCGCTCAAATGAAAGATCCGGCACTGCAGCGTATCTCCACGTTGATATTCTGCGGAGGTGTTGTAGCCGTGCTTATTGTTGGTCAGCTTCGAGCAATAGGCCGAGCAACTCGCGAATCCGTCAAACGCCATGGGGCAAATCGGAGCGATCATGGTGCAGTAGGCATCGCAGGCGAGGCCGCATTGGTCGCCGCCCATCGGGCCCGCGATGTAGCAGTCCTCTGCGGGCTCGCCCGCGTTCTTTGCACTATCCGCATACGCCTGTCGACACTGCACGGAGTTGCCCGACATGGCGTCAGTGAGCACCTGGGGCAGGTGTGAGCAGTCCGCCAAGCAGACCGGGAGCGAGACGTATTGGGAGTTCGCCCCCGTACAGTTCTGCATGATTGTGGAACAGTAGCTGGTGCAAGCAGCGTCCGCAGTCACCTGCGGATTGAGCGTGCGGTGCTTGGTACCGATCACTTGCTCGCAGCCACCGCTCACGAGCATCCAGCCAAACGCCAGCGCGGCGGCGATCGCCCTGCCCGCCTGCGCGCGAAAGGCCACGGTCATGGTAATGCCCCCCAGAGAGCGACAGTTGCGCCATGTGGAGCCGCGCTTGCCGACAAGCGGAAGTAGCGCGCAGCGCTTGCTCGTTGGCTGGGCGCGGTGAGATACAAGACAGCGCCGCCGACCAGCGCGACGGCCCCGAGCCCAAAGGCAATATTGGATACGGTCGCGCGCTGCGATGCCGCGTCGCCAGCGGCCACGCCTTGCGCATCACACGACCCGCCCGGCCCACTGCAGTGCTCGTTTGCGGTTCTGTTGCTGCTGCCGGCGGCGAGCCCGTAGCCCATGCCCACCCCCAGACCGACCACGCTGGCGCCGAGCACCACGTACGCCGCCGTTCGCTGTGTGTTGGAGGGCGACGCCGCGGCCTGCGCCGCTTTCGGCTCGACGGGTTGCGGTGCGTGTGCCGCGGCTACGGGAGCTTCAAGCTCGCTGGGGCGAGTCAACGGAGCATCGAGCAGCCGAGGGATCTTGACGCTTCGGACCTCGCCGTCGGCCAGGGTGATGGATCCGTGCCAGGGTTGCTTGCCCGGAGCCACCGCGTCGATCGCCTGAACACCGGCGTCCACGGGGCTCGGCAAGCCCCAAAGCTCGCGCTCGACGCGACGGGCATTGCGCGTGATGGACAGGCCTGCCACGGCCGCGTCGCCCTCGACCGCGATGGTCAGCTTTGCGAGCACCGGCTCGAGCACCGCGGCGCGCCGCACCGCAACGCGCTCTCGCTCGCCCTCGCCCCGAGCGTTGGCACGCGAGGCGGCCTCTCGAAACGTCGCCCAACTGCTGGCAAGTTGACCGTTCTTTTCGTAGCAGTCAGCCAAGTAGAGCAGGGTGCCGATGCCGTTGTCTAACTCCTGACTGCGCTCGAACTTTGGACAGGCATGAGCGTAGTCCTTCGCGGTCATCAGCCTGCGCCCCTCGTCGAAGAGAGCCTCTGCCGAGGCCTTGTCCGAAGCGACGGGTTGGGAGGCGGCCGGCCTCGTTTCGAACAGTCCGAGCGTGAGCACCGCGACCGACCAGGTGCGTGCCCTCGAGTATAGGGTCATGGCTTATTCACGTCCTCCAAAGTCGTCAGCTTTCGGCGCAGACGGGGAATGCGCCGCTGGAAACGACGATGACACAGTGGCGCTCTTGGTGAGCATGTTCCGGGGCTCCTTAGCAACGACGAACGGCGCTCGTCGCGGGGACTGCACGCTGGCGGGAGCCTGAGGCAGAACCTTTTGACTCGGTTCGAGCGACGGGACGACTTTGGGGTCCTCTGCCGGTCTGGGCTCGGGCTCGAGATGGGGCGCGATAGGCAAGCTCAGCGAGTCGAGCGGACGCGCGTGCGCGCTCGACTCGCTGGTCGTTCCGGAGCGAGGCGTCGCGCTGCGGCGGAGCAAGACCAAACCGAGCAGCAGGATGACTCCCAGCGCGACGATCAGCGCGAATCGGGAACGCCGGTGCAACCCGGATGCCGCGGCAGGCGATGGTAGCGCGTGAGCGGCAATACTCGACTTCCGGCCCGCGCCGGTGCGTCGCAATGAACGCTCCGCGCGCTGGGCCGAAGCCAGGGCGGCATCCGACCCGAACGGCACGAGCGCGAGTGAAAGCTCGGCGACGTTGGCGAAGCGCGCCGATGGGAGTTTCTCCAAACAGCGTAGGATGACTGCATCGAGCCCAACTGGGATCTCGGGGCGCAGCGAGCGAGGTGACGTAGGAACGCCTTCCAAGATCATCGCACACAGCTGAGGCAGTGCTGCGGCAGGGAAGGGCTCGCGACCGACGAGCATCTCGTACAAGATCACGCCGAGGGCCCAGATGTCGGCCCGCTCATCCACGTCTCGGGTCGAGCGGAGCTGTTCGGGCGACATGTACAGCGGGGAACCCATGACCACGGAGGTTTTGGTGAGCAGCGCCTCCTGGCTGGTGGCAGCGCTCTTCGAGATTCCGAAGTCGAGGACTTTGATACGAGGGCCCTCCGCGCCCCGGTCGACCAAGTACAGATTGGCCGGCTTGAGATCACGATGCACGATGCCCGCAGCGTGCGCCTCGGCGATCGCCTCGCACGCCTGTTGTAAATAGCCGACGGCCTCCGCGATCCCCAAAACACCACGCTGGCCGAGCGCGGCCGCAAGATCTTGCCCCTCCAGGTACTCCATGACGAGGTACGGCTCTGCACCCTCCAATCGGCCAACGTCCAGCACCCGCGCCACGTGCTCGCTTTCGATGCGCACGACGGCGCGCCCCTCGCGCAAGAATCTCTCTACGGCGTCCTCGCGCGCGGCGAGGACCGGGTGAAGAAACTTGATCGCGACCCGCTGCTCGAGGTCGATGTGCCAGGCAGAGACCACCACTCCCATCGCCCCTTCGCCGATGACTCCGTCGATTCGGTATTTGCCCCCGAGCAAGTCTCCCTTTTGAACTCGGACCGAAATCATGGCGCTAGCTAATCCTGGGAGCCCGCGAACCAGGGCTCCGCAGACTCGAGCTCGTTCGAGCTTCGTCTTTCAAGATGTCCTCCAGTTTGCTAACGCGTCACCAATCGCGTCAACTCAAATTCATCCCGCCGCTCGAAACGCTCGAGCGCTTTCGCTCGGATGCATTCACTCCGCCACGTCCAAACGAAACCTTTCACATGGCGCGGGGGATGCGCTTGAACAATCAGCTCAAATCGGGCTGAGGTTAGACAAATGCACATTGCTCGGTGCTCGATTTTCTGTCACCGCGCGGGGTGGGCAAATGTCCGCAAATGGCAGGCAGGCCGTGGCTTTTTGACCCGCACCCTGGTGGCCGCGCTGGAAGGCAAGCGCCGGCGAGTGGTGGCGAGTGAGAGATGAGCCTCGGCAGGAATACCACGGACGACATTTCGGAAAATCCTTACCGGGGTTCGGGACCTTTCAGTCGACGACGAACCAGCGTTTTCAAACCGGCTCGGATGCGTTGGCAGGCGCTTCGGCAAGTGCGGCGCGCTGACTGGCTGCTTCGACTACCTCGAGGGGCGCACGGCTGAGACGCGCGACGCGAACGGAACACGCACAGGGGGCCGCGATGCTCGGGATCCGTTTCGTCCACTCGCTGCGCCGCTCATTCGAGCTACAGGCGCTGCCCGCCTCGCGCCGTGAAAGCATCGTCCGCCCGAGAGCCTTTCAGGCGCGCGCACGCAGGGCGGATGCTCGCGCTGCGCTCGTCGTCGAACGCGCGATTCCGGGCCGTCAAGAGTGCGCTCGAGTTCTGCACCTACTCGCGGCGGCGCCCCAGGTTGCGTTGAATGCCTGCAATGCAGCTCGCTATCGAGGACGGACCAGTCAATAGTGCGCGAATGTCGAGCCGGAGAGCTTCGCCGAGTAGCGAGAATAGCGAGGAGGAACGCAGCTTCCTCCAGACCAGGGTGGCCCTGTTCTGGAAGGTCATGTTCTTCATCGTTCTGCTCAGCTGCGCGCTCGGCGCCGTCGGCGCGATCGTGAAACCAGGCGCGGAGTTGCTTCTCACATTGGCATCGACGGCTCAAGCGGGGGCCTTCTGGTGTCTGTGTCGGCGCGGCGTACGATCGATTCGGTTCTCGCGCGGAATGGAGGTCGGCGGTCTGCTGCTCAATTCAGCCATCGGCGCCCTCCTGGGACGCTACATGTTTGCCGCATTCGCCCGCGATCATTCGGTCGCGGGCGCGGAGGGAGCGGTGCTGGCCGACGCTTACTCGTCGCTGATGCAATTGGGCGGAATGGCGATGCTGCTGGCAGTCCGCGCCGCGCTGATTCCGTCCAAAGCTCGACGCACCGTGATCGTCACGGCTCTGTTTGGCGCGCCAATGATTTTGGTAAACTCCCTAGTCTTGCCGACGGCCGGCGGTGGATTCACGTGGCGAGCACTCGACTCGGGCGCGTTTCCTTGGATGCCCGCAAATCTCACGATCATGTGGGGCTTCGCCGTCATCACCAGCGTCGTCATCTCCCGGGTCATCTACGGCCTGCGTGCCGAGGTCCGACACGCTCGCCAGCTGGGTCAGTACGTGCTCGAGCAGAAGCTGGGTGAAGGGGGTATGGGCGAGGTCTACCGGGCCCGCCATGGCATGATGCGCCGGCCCACTGCGATCAAACTGCTGCGGGGCGACCGCGCGGGTGAGCTGAACCTGCTTCGCTTCGAGCGTGAAGTGCAGCTCACTGCGCGTCTGACGCACCCGAATACGATTACCATCTTCGATTACGGTCGAACCGATGACGGCGTACTGTACTACGCGATGGAGTTGCTGGACGGCGCGAACTTGCAGAAGATCGTGGCGGCCGCGGGCGCTCAGCCGCCAGGCAGGGTGGTGCGGATTCTCGGGATGGTCTGCAGAGCATTGACCGAAGCCCACGACATTGGCCTGATTCACCGTGACATCAAGCCGGCCAATATCATGCTGTGCACCCAAGGAGGGGAACGCGACGTGGTAAAGCTTCTCGATTTCGGCCTGGTCAAGCAGTTCGAGCTGGATCGAGATGTTCAATTGACCGGCGCTAGCACGATGCTCGGCACGCCACAGTACATGGCTCCGGAGTCGATCCTAGCGCCAGACTCAGCCGATGTTCGCACCGATATCTACGCTCTGGGAGCGGTCGCCTATTTCCTGCTCGCGGGAGTCGATGTCTTCGAGGGCAATTCGATCGTCGAAATCTGCATCAAACACATTCACGAAGTGCCGCAGTCACTGTCGGCGCGAGGAGTTGCGATATCTGCCGAGCTCGATGCGCTCGTGTTGGCTTGTCTCGCAAAGGACCCAGCCCAAAGGCCGCAGAGCGCGATCGAACTTCGTCAGCGGCTCGAAGCGTGCCTGCTCGATCCCTGGGACAGCGGCGACGCGCGCAGATGGTGGCTCGAACATCAATCGCGGTTCGATAGCGACCACGATCAGAACACGCAGCCGCCCAGGACTATCGGGATCGAGGGTCCGCCGCGGCTATCGCCTGAATTTGCGGGGTGAGCGCTCACAGCGCCAGCACAACCGCACTGTCTCGCCAGTAGCAGAGGGCGAGAACCCATGACTCGAGAAACCGGCTTCGCCACCGCGCTCGGCACGTTATTCGCATTATTGCGCGGATGCTCGCCGGCACCCCGCTCACGGCGCAAAGCCTGCGCTGTCGGCTAGGATTCACGAAAAATATGCGTCACTGCCTTCATGCGCGACACCTTGGATCGTTAGCGAGTCTCCTGCTCTTGTGTGGGTGTAGTGCTACGCCCCAAGGGGAAGTCGGCGGCGCCGCGGGAATGCCCGGAGCCGGCGGGTCTTCGAACGCGGCCGGCGCGGGTGCGGCGGGTGCCCCAACGGCGGGTGCCCCGAGCGCTGCTACTTGCCGACCGCCTGCGGGCTCGACCGGCTCACCGCGCACGATCGAAGAAGCGGTAACTCTGCTGAATGCTCTGCCAAAGCCAACGAGTATCGCCTGCTTCTTGGAGAGTTTGGATCGTCCACTGCACGCTTTCGCCACCAGCAACACGATCAGCGCTCAGCCCGCTTTCTCGCCAGCCAGCCCGCGTATCTTCCTTCGTCTCGAGCAACTCGTGTTGTCGGTCGTCCCGGAAGGCGAAAGCAGTCACTTGATCGAGTTCAGCTACTTGCTCGAGGGCGACGCTCGCTCCATCAAGGCTGAACTGAGTCTGCCCCTCGCCGAGACCGTCCCCGCGTCCGCCCCGTACCAGCGCGTGCTCTCCACCGATCCGGCGGGGTTGGCGCGCGGGGGCACCGTGTGTGGCCTCTGCCACGCGGGGGAGCAGCGGGTCGAAAACATCGATTTCGCCGCGGTGTTCTCCTCCGTGGCTCTTCGCCCCAACCCCGACAGCCAAGTTTCGCTCGCGACGCTCGCCCAGGCGCAAAAGTCGTGCGATGCGGCGGTTCAGCCGGAACGCTGCGCGATGCTCACTGCACTCTTTGACCACGGCACGGTGTTGCAGGCTGAATTTCCGAACACGATGAGCCTGTTCAACTAGGTCAGTCCCTGAATTGATCGGGATCAGCGCTGCGCTTAGGCGCGGCTGTAGCTGTAATTGCCAGCGGCAGCGGGACGCGCTAGGTCTCGAGCGCGCGCATGAAACGGTTCTTGCCTGACTACAAATCAGTGCGAGCCCTTTTGGGGCTGGCACTGGTTGTGTTGCAGGTGGTCGGGGCATTGCACTTTAGCTTGGTGCGCCACGGCTACTCCGCTGTTCTCGGCGGCGTGGTGCACGTGCACGCCTCCGCTCGAGCCCAGCACGGACAAAAGCCCACGAGCGCGCCGCAGACGAGCGCACTCACCTCTGATGCGCCCGCCTGCGCTGCCGAGCTGTGCCCTGTTGGCAATGCGCCGCATGGTTCGGCGCCGCGGATCGAACTGCTGGCGGCAGGTGTGATCGCGTTCGGCGAAGCACGCCTTTTGACCGAACGTGCGGCGCGCTCCAGCGAATCGCTGCGAGTGTTTCTGAGCGCACCGAAGACCTCACCGCCCGTCTGAGTCGCGACTTCTCAATCGAGGTTTTTGCGTTTCAGTGAGCTGGTGCCCGTGTGCGCGGACCCGGCTATTACCTGGTTTATCGGTGTATCATGTACCATCGAATGCTCTCGGCGCGCCCGCTGGGCGCTCTGGCTTGCTCGGTCTCATTGCTGATCGGAAGCATCGCGCAGGCGGCTGACACGATCGTTCCGCCCCACGTGCGCTTGCAAACCGCGCCTGACCGGCCGGCAAACGCGCCGGCTGACCAAGACATCGACGTCGTCGTGGTCGTCACCGTCGCGGCCGACGGCGCGGTGCTCGATGCGCACGTCGACGATAGCGTCGGCGCAGACTACGATCATGCGGCAGTTGACGCAGTCAAGCGTTGGCAATTCGAACCCGCGACGCGGAATGGCCGACCGATCCCGGCGCGCGTGCGTGCCTTGGTTCACTTCGCTCTCGCCGCCGCAACGCCAGCGCCCCTGCCCCCCGCCGAGCCCCCGGCGGCACCCGCGCCCGCTCTCCGCTCCGGGCCCGGGCCGGTGCCCCAGCCCGATCCGGTCGTGCCGGACAGTGCCTCCAAAGAGGCGGCCGAGGACCCCCACGGTCCAAGCGAAATTACGGTCGCCGGACGCGCGCGTCCTCCCACGCGCGGCGCGTCCGACTATGCGATCCCAGTCGGCGAGCTAGCCATCGTGCCGCGCAAGAACGCCGCCGAGCTCTTGAAGCTAGCGCCCGGCATTCTACTCAGCAACGAGGGCGGCGAAGGGCACGCCGAGCAAGTTTTCTTGCGCGGTTTCGACGCCAAGGAAGGGCAAGACATCGAGTTTACACTGGGCGGCATGCCGATCAACGAGAGCGGCAACATGCACGGCAATGGCTACGCAGACACGCACTTCATCATCCCGGAGCTCGTGTCGTCGTTACGCGTCGTCGAAGGGCCGTTCGATCCGCGGCAGGGCAACTACGCGGTGGCCGGCAGTGTCAACTACGAGCTCGGCTTGGCGCAGCGGGGCTTCACGGCGAAGTATGCGGGCGGCAGCTTTGGCACCCAGCGCTTGCTGCTGCTCTGGGGACCAGCGGGCGAAAGCAGAGGCACGCTCGCAGGCGCCGAGTTGTTCAAGACCGACGGCTACGGCCAGAACCGCGACATGCAGCGGGCCACGGCCATGGGTCAATACGAGGGGCGGCTCGGCGCGGAAGGCTCATACCGCGTGCTGGCCAGCGCGTACGCCACACACTACCACGCCGCGGGCATGATTCGCCAAGACGACTATCAGAACGGACGCATTGGGTTTTACGACAGCTACGCCGCGTCGTCGTTCGCGCACCAAGCGATCCCCGAAGGCGGAGATGCTTCGCGCTATTCGCTGTCTGCGGATCTCGATTCGCGCGCAGCCGACACCACGCTCTCGCAACAGCTGTTCTTGAGCTATCGCAGCCTGCGAATTCTCGAGAATTTCACGGGCTTTTTGTTAGATGTGCAAGAACCGCTGCAGAGCCCGCATGGCCAGCGCGGCGACCTGCTCGACCTGTCGGTGAAGGAAGCCACGATCGGCGCACGCGGTTCGGCGCGTTGGCACGGCCAGGCCTTCAACGAGCCGCAACACATCGAACTCGGCTACTTCGCACGCGGTGATTTTACCAGCGGCGTTCAGCAGCGCCTCGCCGCCGACACGGGTCACCCCTATCTGACCGAGGCCAACCTCGACGCCACGCTCGGTGACATCGGCTTGTACGCCGATGCGGATCTGAAGCCAGTGCATTGGTTGAGCCTGCGCGGAGGCATCCGCAGCGATTTATTCAGCTACGATGTGGTCGACAACTGCGCCGTGCACCACGTCGACCAGCCATCGACCTCGACTCCGTCCCTCGACCAGAGCTGCCTCGCCCAGGAAGCCGATGGCACGCACCGCGAGCCCAATCAGCGCGCGGGGGCGTCGAGCATCGCGGTGATGCCGCGCGCTTCGCTGCTGCTGGGTCCGTTCGTCGGCTTCACCCTGACCGCCAGCTATGGCGTGGGCGTGCGTTCGGTCGACCCGAGCGACATTGCACAAGATGCAAAGACGCCGTTTGCCAGAATCCAATCCTACGAGGGCGGCGTGATTTACGCCCACCAAAGCGATCGCTTGGCGCTCTCGGCGCGTTCGATTTTCTTCCTGACCTACGTCGATCGAGATCTGCTTTTCAGCGAAACCGAGGGCAAAAACGTGCTCGGGGCCGGCACGACGCGCACCGGTTGGGCCGGCAACGTGCGCGCCACGGGCAAGTTCTTCGATGAAGCTGCCAGTCTGACCCTGGTCAGATCCGAGTCCAACGACTCGCATTTGTCGCTGGCGTACGTGCCGGGCGTCGTATTGCGCTCGGACACTGCGCTGTTCCAGGAGCTGCCCTGGGTGCTGCTCGGTCATCGGGCGCGCGCGGCGCTCGGCCTCGGCGCAACTTACGTGGCTCCCCGTCCGCTGCCGTTCGGTGAGCGCAGCGATGCGCTTTTCACTCTCGACGCTTCCGCGACGTTGAACTTTTCGCACTATGAGCTGGGCCTGACCGTGAGTAACCTGCTCGGCACGCAGTATCGGTTGGGCGAATACAACTTCGCCTCGGATTTTCGCAGCACCGCGAGCGCTCAGTCCGCCTCGGTGCCGGAGCGCACGTTCACGGCAGGCGCGCCGCGAACGATTTACGGCTCCTTCGCGATCAATTTCGGAGGTGGGTGAACAGGGCGACCGCGCGCGCAAGGTTGATCAGGGAGTCAGAACCGGTGCGGTCTGCGCACCGGAACGCGGCGTCTGGTCCCGCTTGTTCTTGACGGCTTGGCTGAGGTCTTCACAACGTTCGATGAAGGCGCGCGCGCTCTTCGGCATCGGCACTCGGGCGCGAGCCATGGACGAAACCAGCACCGAGCCTGCGCGCAAGAGCTCGTTGAATTGAGCACAGAGTTGCGGATCGGCACCAGCGGCACTGGCTAGCGAAGGCTGGAAATTGCAAAGTGTTTCGCTGGCCACCACGAACGAAGACCAGACCTCGAACACCTCTGGGTCGGTGCGCAGCGTTTCGGTCTTGAGCTTGGCCACGCGCACGAACGCGTCGATTACCGGCGTCAGCGATCCGAACGGTGTAAAGCCAGCGATTGTGCTGCGCAGCGCATCACCGATGGTGTCGATTGCGCGCATCGTGAGCGCGATTTTCACGTAGCGGCTCTTGTAAAATTCCTCGATCGGGAAGGCGAACGCTTTGAAGGGCTCACCCCACAGCTCGTCGATGCCCTCCTCACCGCTGCGGTGCAGCACCATTTTTCCGAGCGCCAGCGACTCCTGCAAGTGTTCGCCACATTGACGCATCAACGCGTTGTCGACCTGAATTTCTACGCCGCACGCTTGCAGCTCGACCAACTTGGTGAAGATGTCCGTGGCACGATTGAAGAGCGCCCCAGCCAGCATGCCACCCTTGACGCGTTTTTTTGCTTGGTCGGTTTCGTCGAGAAAGGCGCGTCGCGCTTCAGTGAGGCGCGTGCCCGGTACGTTGAGCCCATACTCGACGTGATTGAACAGCCGATGCGTGAGCGCCTCGATCAGGCGCTTTTTGGCCAACAACGTATCGGCGGGCACGTCGTATTTTTTTATCCAATAGCCGTCGTAGTGGACGCGGACCTGGCCCTCGATCACGCGCTGTTCTCCTTGCGGTATTTCGATGTCCATCATGTGCTTGTCACCTACGGCAGTGATGCGGTCCATGCCAGCAGATGATCACAAATGATCGATCGCGTTGGAACTGCTGATCTGTGTCTGGCGAGCGGGCTGCGCGCGTTTGCGAACGTGATCTGCGCGCGCGAAACCGAAGCGCGCGTGCACTCGAAACGTTCGCGAAGCAATCTCTACTGCGGCAGCGCCGTGCGCGGCTGCGAGCTCGATTCACCACGCTCGAGTTGGCAATTCGTCACTTGCGCCTTGGCCGCAAAATCCGTGGCAACGGAATACTACCGTCCCAATATCGAGGACTGTGGCGTGAGTGCCCTTTGACCAAAAAAATGACGCATTTTCACGCGCTTTTGCCCAATGTGTGATTTGCGCCGCGCGGGCGATGGGCCTATGCAAAGCCGGCATGACTGCGAATCGTAATTCGGGTCCACCAGTGAAATCGGAAGCCAGCGTGGGCGCGCCGCGCAGCCCGTCTGCAGGGCCACCGCCGCCCCCGGTGCGGCGTCCGCCGTCTGGGCGCCCACCACCGCCACCACGCCCCGGTCCGAGCCAGCCGCCAATCACGGCTGCACAAGCGCGCCCAGTGGTGAGCCATCCGCCGCCGCCGCCGAAGCGAAGCCGGCCGCCCGAACCGAGTCAGAGCGTCGCGCCTGAGTCGGTCAATGCAACGCCGCCTTCGGCACCACGGCCCGTACCGACTCGCGGGCCGTCCAGCATGCCGGCGCAACCGCCGCCGAACCCAATCCGCCGGCCAGCTTCGAGCGTGCCGCCGCCTTTGCCCGCGCAAGGCGCAGCGCCGCTGGCTCCGTGGACGCCGCCGGTCCAGGGGCGGCCCGTGACATTGCCGGCCTTCGAAGTGCCCGCCGCTCCGCCGCCGGTGCAGGCCAGCGCGCCGCGCGAGTACGAGAGCCCCGTGGTCATGCCGTCCGTACATGCCAGCCCCGTGGTCATGCCGTCCGTACATGCCAGCCCCGTCGCGCCCGCCGTGCACGTCAGCCCCGTCGCGCACGTCAGCCCCGTCGCGCACGTCAGCCCCGTCGCGCACGCCGTGCACGTCAGCCCCGTCGCGCACGCCGTGCACGTCAGCCCCGTCGCGCCGGCCGTGTACGTAGGGCCGACCGCGCCGCCCGACGACTCAAACCCCATCGTGCGACCCGTCGTCGACGAGGCCGTGCACGTAAGCCCCGTGGCGCCAAGCGTCGTAGCGCCGCCCGTCATGAACGAGCCCGTGGTCGCGCAGCCTGTGGTCGAGATGCCCGCACCCGCGAGCCTGGTTGCGGAGCCCATCGCCGAGGCAGCAGTCAGCACAAGCGGATCCGAGCCACCGAGCCGGGAACGACCCAACCTCGAACAACCCAACCTCGAACAACCCAACCTCGAACAACCCAACCTCGAACAACCCAACCTCGAACAACCCAACCTCGAAGCGCCGGTAATCGACGCGCCGATGCACGCCAGCGCCCTCGAAGAACCCGCCGTCGAGGCACCGGTTGGAGCCACCCCCTTCGAAACAGCGCCGACCGAAGTTGTGTTCAGCGAGACGCCGATCACTCGAGCCGACGTCGAAGTCGCTGTCGCGGGAGCGCATTCAGTCGAGGCGCCCAGTGAAGAACCAATTCACCCGGGCCAAGAAGAACCCGCCGCTGAAGCCGCCGTCGCAGAGCTCGCAGCGGTCGAGACGCCCGCTCCGCCGAGCGCGGAGTCCGTAGTTGGGGAAGCCGAAATCGAGGAGCAGCCGGCAATCGCGCAGCCGTACCCCGCCATGGCCCCAGCACGGTCGTTCACCTCCTCGGGCTCCGAGATGCCGGTCGTGATTACGCCCCCCGCACCGCGCAGGCGAGACGACAGCAGGCACGTGGCCAACCTGATTGGCCGCGGGCGCGAGCTCTTGCCGCTGGCCCAAGCGTGGTCACGCAAGACCCTGCCAGCCAACCCACGCGCGCTGGTCATTGCGGCGCCGTTGATCGCGCTGCTCGGAATTTGGGCCGTACGCAGCCTCGTCGCGCAGCCAAAGCCGGCCGCGCTGGCGGAAGCCAACGTCGACAGCGCCGCCCAGGCGGCGGCTCCGACGCCCGCGGCGCAAGTCACCGCGGCGGCGACCCCCGCGGCGGCGACCCCCGCTGCAACTGCCTCCGCGATCTTGGCCTCTGCCAGCGAAGCTCCGTCCGCTGCGCCGCCGATAGCTGCTCCAGCGGAGCTGGCCAGCGCCGTCACGCATGGCTTGCCTGCCCTCGAAGCCCTGGCCAAGAAATTCCCCAACGATCCACAGGTGGCGATCGCTCTCGCCGGCCAGCAAGCTCAAGCGCAGCGCTTCGAAGCGGCCGTGGGCAGCGTCGAGCATCTGATCAGCGTCGACCCGAAGGCCGCCCAAAGCGGCAAAGTCATGGGGATCTTGTGGCGAGGCGCGCAATCGAGCGCGTCCGAACGAAGCTTCGCGGCCTTGCGCAAACTGGGCGCTCGAGGCGCCGACATCGCGTTCGATTTGGCGACCACCTCGGGCGTGCGCGACTCGGTGCGCGAGCGGGCCAAGGCCGAGCTCGCGAAATCGCTTTCGTCCGACGCCAGCGCCGACACGCGCGTCGCCACCGCGCTCCTGCTCGCGCCGGACTGCAGCGCTCTCAAGTCGCTGCTCGCCCGCGCCGAACGCGAAGGCGGCAAGCGAACGCAGACGATCTTGGAGCGCTATTCACGCGGTGCCGCCTGTACTTCGAGTTCGGACGGAGCCTGCAATTCTTGCTTGACGGGTAGCCCCGAGTTGGCTCACGCACTTTCGCAAGTGAGCGCAGGAGACCGACAGTGACCGGCTTGCGATCACTCACCGCCGCCCTGGTCTTGGGCGCCCTGAGCGGGTGTAACCTGGTGAGCGGCGGGGTCAAAGTCGACCCCGTCGCGGTCAGCACGCGAAAGCCGGGCAACGTGGCGCTGTACGTGGCCGTGAGCAAACATGGCAACGGCGTGATCGGCTTGCAGAAAGAAGACTTCAAGGTTTACGAAAATGGCGTCCCGCTCGATAGCGATCAAATCAAACTGACGCTGCTTTCGACCAACGCTTCGACCTCGCGTCATGCCGCGATCCTGGTCGACATGAGCAAGTCGCTCAAGCGAGAGGAACGCAAATCATTGGCCGATGCCCTGCGCCCGTTCATCGCCAGGCTGCGCCAGCGCGAGCCAGTCAGCTTGTATGCCTTCGACGGCGCGGAGAAAGCGCACCTGGTGCAGGAGTATCCCCAGCAGGACACACGCACCGAGCCGGACGAAAAAGACACCAGCATGGATCGGCTGCTCGGCTTCAGCCGCAAGGACGCATCCACCAGCCTGTACAGCGCGGTAATCGATGGCGCAGAGCAGCTGAGCAACTCGCTCGCTGCCGAAGGTCGTCCGGTCGAGAACGGCACGCTGATCGTCGTGGCTCTTAACCCGGACTCCGCCGGCCGAGTCGAAGAAAGCAAGCTGCGCGACTTCGTGGACGAATCGCCGCATCACATTTTCCTAATGACGGTCGGAACCGCGGCGAGCTCCGCTGACCTCGCCTTCATCGGCAAGACGGGCGGAACCCGCGCCGGCTCGGCGATGACCATGAGCGCGCCGCTGAACGACGTGGCCAACGCCGTGGACGACGAACTGTTCCGCAACTACCTGGTGTCCTATTGCTCGCCAAGCCGCGCCGGCAAGCGCGACGTGAAGCTCGAAGTGACGAGCCGCGACGCGCAAGGCAAAGCGAGCGTTGGCTCGTACTCCACGGTGTTCGACGCGGAGGGCTTCGGTCCTGGCTGCGACCCGGCAGCAGCACCTCAATTCGTGGCAGCAAAACCCAAAGAAACGACGCCCAAGGCCGTCGCCTCGAACGGCAAACCGGGTAGCGCCAAGACCAAGCCCGCCACTACGGCCAAAGAACCGCGCGAAAAGCTGTCTTCGACCACGGGAGCTGCCAATGCCAACGCCAGCACCCCGGCCCCGATCGCGGAACCCCCGAGCGGCCTCGGCTACGAGTAAGCTCCCGCCACCCGCCATGGATCCACGCTTCGTCGACCTCGAGATCCGCTACTCCCATCTGGAGCGCCAACTCGGCGAGCTCAATCAGGTCGTGTTCGAGCAGCAACAAGCCATCACCCGGCTCGAACAACAAGTCCTCGCCCTGCGCACCCGCATCAGCGGCCTAGGCGAGCCCATGGAGAACGAAAAACCTCCGCACTATTGAGCCCTTCGGGTGTCACGAAGCGCGTCGAGCGCCCACTCCTAATTCTCCCCGAGAGTCGGGCACGGGCACGTTTCAGGATTCGTTACATTCCTGACTCGCGAAGGCCGGCGGGTCACCCAGCCTCTGGGGCGCTCCTCAGCCGCCGCAACGGTACTTCGTGCACGAAGCACGAGTTTCGGTCGCAAGAGGACTACGAGCGTCGCTCAACCGTCGTCACGCGGATCGCCGTGCGAAAAGATGTGACCCATCGTGAGCCGCGGACGTGCCCGATCCCGCGTAGCGTCCCCTCACCCCAAATTAGAATTCGAAATTTCGACCTCTAATTCCAGCACTGGTTTTTTGATGGTCACGAATCCCGTCACGGCCCGGCCCAGCCTTCGGCGTCGGAGTTCGGACGCGCTTCGCGATCCCCGAAGGGGGGGAATTCTGCCTGCCGCGAGTCGCGAAGCTGGACGCACGCCTTCGGGTGTCACGAAGCGCGTCGATCGCCCCCTCCCTCATGCTATCTTTCCCAAGAGATGCATCTTCACATTCACGCCATTCCGGTGCTGACTACATTCGACGCGCCGCCTGGGTACAGCATCGTGCGTGTGATTGGCCCGTGTTGGGGGATCACGGTGCGCTCGCGCAGTGTGGTCGGCACTGCGTGCGCAGGCTGCCAACAGATCTTCGGCGGGGAGATCACCGCGCTCACCGAACTCGCCACCGAGTCGCGCAACGTCGCCATGCAGCGGTTGGAGCAGCACGCTCAAGCCCAAGGCGCCAACGCGGTCTTGGCGATGCGCTTCGATTCCGGTGAGTTGATGCAGAATACCAACGAAATCGTGGCCTACGGCACCGCTGTGATCATCGCGCCAGTGCAACCTTAGCGCATGCTTCACGCGCCGCTGCCCCAGCACACCGTGCGTGCGATCGATCGCTTGGCGCGGGACGCACACGCCTTCCATCGCTTCGCGCATCACCCGCTGTGCGAGCGTTACGCGGGCGAGCTGATCCCGCTCGGTCGGCGTACCCGGGTCTGTCGCGGCTGTGCTAGCGCGGCACTCGGTTCGACTACGGGCTTGCTCGCTGCGCTGGCGTGGCAGCCATCATTTGCGATCATCGTGGGGGCGGCCGCGTTGGGGATCGGGCTCTTGCTGAGCAGCCTCGCGCTTCGGCTCCCCAAGTGGCTCGGGCGCGCGTTAGCGACGGCGTGTCTCGGCTTTGCCTGCCTGGGCGGCTTGCTCTTGGCACACGGCGCGCCATTGTTCTTGGCCGTGGTGATTCTGGTTTCGAGCGTCGCGTTCATCGCGCTGTATCGTAAACGCGGGCCCAACCGAGGCCCGTGCACGGCCTGCCCGGAACGATTGCTCTCGAAGCCGTGCTCTGGCCTCAGACCCATCGTCCGCCGAGAACGCGCGTTTCGGCGCTTGGCACAGCGCTTTCTCGACGCGGCAGCGCTCAGCGGGCAGTGATGGCCTTCTCGATCGCGCGCGCGCTCGAGCGTGCGCAATCGACTCTGCTGTCGGTACTGGATATCGTCGACCAGCGCGTGCACGACGCTCGCACCCCGATCTGGTGCGAGCGTCGCGGTTGGACTGATTTTCTACTCGGATTGAGCGAAGCCGACCTGCGGCGTTGCGAGTCCGACGGCCTAGCAGTCACGCTGCCCACGCTCCGCGCGGTTCCCGAGACATTGACAGAGTTGGCCCTGCGCGTGCTGGAGGTGGGCGCTCTCCCGACGCTCGAAGTTCAATCCGTACAGCCCACCAGCGAGGACTTTCGCGGCGTTGCCTCGCGCAAGCAAAAGCAATTGGCGGCTCTGCTCGGCGCGCTCACGCCGCTCGCCGTTCCTGCGCGTCGAATCGTCGACGTCGGAGCAGGCAGCGGGCATTTCGCGCGTTTGTCTGCCCGGCATTTCGGCCGAGAGACGCTCGGGCTGGAACGCGATCCGGAGCGCGTGGCGCGCGCCTCCAGCCGGGCTCGCTCTCGCAGTGACGGACAGCTGCTAACGGCAGAGTTCGCGGTGATCGACGCGGGCAGTGAGACGCTGCAGCTTTACGCAGGCGATCTGGCAATTGGCCTGCACGCCTGCGGCGAACTCGGCGACACGCTCGTGCGCGCGGTTGCCGATAGCGGGGCCGATTTGGCGCTCGTCTCGTGTTGCCTACAAAAGATCAGCGCCAGCGAGCGCGCCCCTTTGTCGCGCGCAGCCGAGGGCTTTGCGCTGAAGAAGGACACGCTCGGACTGAGCAATTTGACTTCGCAAGCCGTGGGCGTCGAGAGCAGCATCGAAGATACGATCCGCGCGCGACAGGCGCGCTACGGGCTTCGGCTGCTGCTGCGCGCGCGCGGTCTCGAAATCGCGCCCGGCGCAGAGATGCAAGGTCTGAATCGCCGTCAAGCACACGCGGGGCTCGCCGCGATCGCCCGCCGCTCGCTCGGCCTGCACGCATTGCCCCCGGCCAACGACGCAGAAATCGCGGCCTTCGAGCGCGCGGCGCAAGAGCAATTCAATGCCATCCGCCGACTCTCGTTGCCCCGCGACATGTTGGCGCGCAGTATCGAGCTCAGTGTGATCTTGGACCGAGCCGCGTGTCTCGAAGAGCGCGGCTACTTCGTGCGCGTGGCCACGATTTTCGAGCGCGCGGTGACCCCGCGCAATGTTTCGCTGTTTGCCAGCAAGGACGGCGCGCGCCTACCGCGTGTGCAGGGCGCCTGAACTTGAGCTAGGCTCGCCTCGCTTTGGCCGCCGCGCTCCCCGTTCTGCCCTCCTTCCCCACCGTCCGTGCATCCCGGCGCTCGGCCTCCCTGGATCCGCCATCGGCTTATTCCGCGTTGCCCGCTGATTTGGCGGCACTCGGCTTTCGGAACGCCGAGCACGCCTTCGGACAGCTGCAGCGGCCTTGGGTCTGGCAAGGCGGCGCGCCCGCGCTCGGCCGCAGTGACCGCGCGCTCAGTGCACGGCTCTCGCTCACTCCCCCGCAGCTGCTGACCCGCAACAGCGCGGCGGACGGTTCGACCAAGCTGCTTTTCGAGCTTTCTTCTGGCGACCGCGTGGAGGCCGTACACATGCCGCGCGCCGGGCGCGTGACGCTGTGCATCTCCAGCCAAGTGGGCTGCGCCATGGGCTGCACGTTTTGCGCGACGGCCAGCATGGGCTTCGGTCGCCATCTGCTCGCTCACGAGATCGTCGGTCAAGTGCTGGTCGCGATGCACGAGCTCGGACCGCGCCACCCGGGCCACCTCACTTTGGTGTTCATGGGCATGGGTGAGCCGTTGCACAATCTGGCGGAGGTGGCGCGCGCGATCGCCGTGCTCTGTCACCCTGCCGGCCTCGGTCTATCTGCACGGCGCATCACCGTCTCTACCTCGGGGCTGGTGCCAGAAATCGCCGAGCTCGGTCGGCTCGAATCACGCCCGCTCTTGGCCATCAGCGTAAACGCCACCACCGATGAGCAGCGCTCGACCATAATGCCCGTCGGTCGTCGCTATCCACTGGCGGAGCTGCGCAGCGCGCTCGAACGCTTCCCGCTCCGTCCGCGCGAGCGCATCACGGTCGAATACGTGCTGCTCGCCGGCGTGAATGACAGCCCGGACGACGCGCGGCGGCTAGCCAACTATTGCGCCAGTTTTCCGCATCAAATCAATTTGATCCCGTTCAACGAGCACCGCGTGGCGGAGTTCCGCGCGCCGACCGAAGCAGTGGTCGATCAGTTCGCACGCGCCGTGCTCGGCGAACGCCGCACCGTGCTCACCGTGCGCCGCTCACGCGGTCGCGACGTGGGCGCTGCTTGCGGGCAGCTCGTGCTCGGGTGACACCATCCGATGAGCACCGACGTGAACACGCATGGCGACGATTACCCGCTCAACCCGGAACGAGTTGCGCGCTACCAGCGCGAGGGCTACCTGGTCCTTCCGGACGTCGTGACTGAGCCGGAGCTGCTGCCGCTCGAGAGCACCTTTCAGCGCTTTATCGAAGGGCGAGTGTCGGGCATGGGCCGCGACTTTTGCGACATGAGCGGGCCCTACGGCCGCGCGTTCGAAGACTTCAACCTGGTCAACGCGGTGTTGCCGCGGGTCTACGACCCGAGCCTAGTTGGCAACGTGTTCGAACGGCGCGCTGCAGCCATTGCACGCCAGCTGATCGGCAACGACATCACGCTCGACTACGATCAGTTCCTGGCCAAGCGTCCGCAGCGCACACGAGCCGTGTTCGCCTGGCACCAGGACCTGGGCTATTGGCCAACCGACACGCCCGACACGCGCACGGTGACCTGCTCGCTGGCGCTGGACGACGCCAGCCCAGAAAACGGCTGCCTGCAAGTCGTGCCGGGCTCGCACCGCGAGGCCGAGCTCCGGTCGCACCGGCCTTCGGCCTGGTCGTCGTCTCCGGAGCTGCGGCAAGAAGCTCACACCTTGACGGTCGAGCTTCGCCCGGCGGACGCCATCGTTTCGCTACCCGTCAGGCGTGGCAGCATCACCGTGCATAACGAGCGCATCGTGCACGGTTCGTCTGGCAACACCACGGACGGCTGGCGCCGCACTTACGTGGTCGCGTTTCGGAGTCAGCGGACGGTCGAATACGAACGCAGCATCGGCTTTACCCACTCCCACAACGACTCCATCAATTGGATAACCCACTTGGAAGCGCTGGAGTCACGCCCGGGGCCCCGGCTAAGTTGAGCGTCAGCGCGCACTTGCCAGGGCGCAGAGTAACGAGCGGTCTTATGAGTTGAGCGTCAGCGCGCACTTGCCAGGGCGCAGAGTAACGAGCGGTCTTATGAGTTGAGCGTCAGCGCGCACTTGCCAGGGCGCAGAGTAACGAGCGGTCTTAAGGCGTGTGGGCCGCCTGAAAGTCGAGCTTCTGTCCGCCGACGGCCGCCGACGCCATCAGGCCCTCTTTCGGGATCACGAAAGTCGCGACGCCGTCCTTGAACTTTGCATTCTTGGCCACGCCTTGGTCGGCGGCGACCGCCAATATCTCAGCGCCGAACTTGAACGAGTTTTCCTTGAACCGTTTGAAGTCCACGGGCGTTTCGAAAAAGACCACCTGGCTGTAGGACTGGCCACCGACTTGGGCGCCAATCGACACCTCGCTCGCCGTCACCCTTCCAACGTAGCTTCCTGCTTCGAACGCTTCGCCAGCGCCGTGCGCACCGCCAACGATGAACGCGCCCTCGCCCACCGTAGGCAGCACGACGTACCCGGCTGATGTCGAGAATAGCTGCTCGATCGTCGCGTCCTTCTGCTTGAACCGAGCGATCGTATCTTCAACACCCGCAACGCGCTCCACGGCGCCTGCAGTCTTGGCTTCATTCTGACTCCCACACGCGGGCAGGGCGGGGACGAGAAGTAATGCTGCACACAGAATGTACCCGGGCAAAGACTTCATGCTTGCGCCTTCGACCAGATTTCCTGCGACGTCAAACGACAGATATCCGACTTCGTTCCATTGGCACTGCACTGTGCGCTGCGGGTAAACCATTGATCTTCCCGAATAATTCATGATGCGCCGCGAGCACCGGCCCCAGTTCACCGAAAAGCTGCTACTAGGGGCGCCCGCCAATGCCCTCGATCAATGTCAACGACGTCAGCAAAGCCTATGGCAAAAAGCGCCTGTTCCAAGAGGTATCGGTCGAGTTCAGTGAAGGCAAGCGCTACGGCCTGACTGGGCCGAATGGCGCAGGCAAGTCGACCTTCCTGAAAATCCTCTCGGGTGAGCTCGAACCCGACTCGGGGCACGTTCACAAGCCGGAGCGCACCGGCGTGCTGAAGCAGGATCAATTCGGCTTCGAGAAGATGATCGTGCTCTCGGTCGTGCTGATGGGCAACCAAAGGTTGTGGGCCGCGATGCAGGAGAAGGAAGAGCTGCTCGCCAAAGAGACGCTCACCGACAAACAGGGCGAACTGCTGGGCGAGCTGGAAGGCGTGATCGCCGAGGAAGACGGCTATTCCGCCGAGTCCGATGCTGCCGAGTTGCTCTCGGGTCTCGGCATTCCGGAGAGCGAACACGAAAAGCAGATGCGCGAGCTGCCCGGCGGCTTGAAGCTGCGCGTACTACTGGCCCAAGCGCTGTTCGGCAATCCCGACGCGCTCTTGCTCGACGAACCGACGAACAATCTCGACATCGACAGCATCCGTTGGCTGGAACGGTTTTTGTGCAACTACAAAGGTGTTCTGATCACGATCTCCCATGATCGCCACTTCTTGAACGAGATTTGCACGCACATCGCCGACATCGACTACGAGACCATCATCACCTACCCCGGTGGCTATGACGACATGATCATCGCCAAGGGTCAGGTGCGCGGCAAAGTCGAGCAAGAGAACGCGGAGCGCCAGAAAAAGGTCGCGCAGTTGCAGGATTTCGTGGCCCGCTTCGCCGCCGGCACGCGCGCCACCCAGGTGCAAAGCAGAAAGAAGCAGATCGAACGCTTGCAGCTGACGGATTTGAAGCGCTCCAACATCGAGCGCCCGTTCATTCAATTCCTGGTCAAAAAGCCGTCCGGCAAGCAAACCGTGACGATCGAAAACCTGACCAAGCGCTGGCCTGACCTCACCGTCTGCGACAACTTCTCGACCATCGTGACCAAGGGCGAGAAAATCGCCATCATCGGCAAGAGCGGCATGGGCAAGACCACGCTGTGCAAGATGCTGACTGACGGCCTCAAACCCGACGCAGGCACGATCACCTGGGGCCATCAGGTGAGCATCGGCTACCTGGCTCAGGATCACCGGGAAGGGATCCCGAACGGCACGACGGTGAGCGCTTGGCTACATTCCTTCGACACGCTCGCCACGCAGCAAGACATTCGCGGCCTGCTCGGCAAGATGCTGTTCAAGGGCGAAGAAGGCATGAAGCCGACCGACGCGCTGTCCGGCGGCGAAGCGGTGCGCATGATCTTCTCCAAGCTGATGCTGGCCAAGGACAACGTGCTCGTGCTCGACGAGCCGACCAATCACTTGGATCTCGAGTCGATCATTGCCCTCGGCGACGCCTTGACCAAATACGAGGGCACCGCCTTCGTCGTGACCCACGACCGCGATCTGGTGGCCAGCTTCGCCAACCGCATCTTCGCCTTCACCAGCAAGGGGCTGATCGATTGGCGCGGAACCTACGACGATTTCCTCGAAAAATACGGCGAAGACGCGAAGAAGTGAGTCGCTAAGAGCCCTCGAAAGATCCTCACGAGCGATCACCGAAGCTTTGCGCGAGTTCGTGGGCAGAAGAAGCTTTGGGCGAGTTTCGTGGGCAGAAGAAGCTTTGGGCGAGTTCGTGGGCGGAAATTATACTGTGCGAACATTGCGAACAAAGTATGATTTCTGCAGCAATTCGTTGAACCTCTCCCAGACGTGCTTTCGATAGGCACGTCTTCGCGCCGCGCACCCGCGCAAGCCGGTGACCCCTGCGAACGCGAGCTCGGCTATAGTTGAGTCATGCCGCCGAGACTTGCTCGCAACGCCCTCGGCCTGGGGCTGCGTACCGCGCACTATCGGGAAATTCTCGAGGCTTGGCCGACAGTCGACTACTTCGAGATCATCACCGAGAATTTCCTCGGGGATGCACTGCCGGCGCGCTACCACTTGGATCAGATCAAGGAACGCTACCCGCTGGTCTTGCACGGGGTCGGGCTCAACATCCTCGGGCCGGAGCCGCCCGATCTCCGTTACCTGGATGGCGTGGCCTGGCTCGCGGACTATGTGAAAGCCCCCTTCGTGAGCGATCACTTATGCTGGACCGCGGCTCACGGCTACTCCCACCACGACTTGCTGCCCGCGCCCTACCTGCCGGAGTTGCTTGAGCTGGTCGCCGAACGCGCAGCATTGGCGCAGCGCCATCTAGGACGGCCTTTTGGGCTCGAAAATCTGTCCAGCTACGTCGAGTTCGAGCAATCGAGCCTGAATGAATGGGAGTTTTACGCGGCAGCCGTCGCTCGCGCGGGCTGCCATTTCATGCTCGACATCAATAACATTTACGTGTCGAGCGAGAACCACGGTTTTTCGCCTCACAGCTACCTCGAGGCCATCGACTTTTCGCGCGTGCTGCAAGTACACATCGCTGGGCACACGCGCGAGCCGAACGGCACCCTCGTGGACACGCACGACCAACCGGTGTCCGAGGCGGTGTGGCAACTCTATCGCACGGCGCAGCGCCGCTCAGCGTGCCCGACGCTGCTCGAATGGGACGACCGCCTCCCGCCGCTCTCGCAGACCCTGGCCGAGCTCGACAAAGCCAAGCAGTATCGAGCATGAGCGGGGCGAGCTTGCCCGCATGGCTTCAGGAGCTACAAGCAAGCTTCGGCGAGATGCTGCGCAGTCCGCTCGATCGCTCGACGGGCACGCTGCGCGCGGACCCCTCCACTTACCCTGTGGCATTGCTGCGGCAGGCGCTGCCGGCACTCGACTTGTCGGCTGGAGAGCGGCTCGCCATCTACAACCGCCAATATTGGTTCAGGCTCTTCACTGTGCTGCAGCGCGCCTTCCCGCTGACCGCACGCTTGGCCGGCTTCTGGCGCTTCAACGAATATGCGGCCAATTTCCTGTTGGCCCATCCACCACGCGGCTGGGATCTCGACTGCGTCGGAGCTGGCTTCCCGGAGTTCTTGTGCGAAGCCTGGTCAGGAGAGCGGGCGCGGCACGAAGAGAAACTTACGCCCCATGAACAGAGCGGTGAGCATGCCGACCCCGAGGCCTTAATCGAGGCCGCCCGCATCGATCGCGCTTACCACGACGTGTTTCGTGCGCCTCCAGTGGCGCGCTACGAGCCCTCGGCCAACGACGCCGGACGACTGCCGCATGCCAGGCTTCAGCTCTCACCGGCCGTGGCGCTCCTGTCCGAACATTGGCCGCTGGCCGAAATGCGACAAAGCGCGCTCGCTACGCCAGGCGACGCAGCCATCCGGCTCGAGGCGCGCCTCAGCGAAGCCCGCCATTTTCTGCTCGCCCGCGACGGGCTCCAGCTCGCACTTTTGCCGCTCGAGCCGGGCGAACGAAAGCTGTTGGGGCTGTTGTCGCGCGGGACGGTCGGGGCTGCGCTGGCCGAGCTCGAGCTCACCTGTTCGGAGACGGAACGGGGGGAGCTGCCGATAAACACGCGAAAATGGTTGGCCAGCAGCGTGCGGCTCGGAGTCTGGGCAGGCGCAAACTTCGCGCAGTAATCCTTCGACGATGGCGGGCGCTCGGGCTATCTTGGCCGTACCCGTATGAGTACGCCGCTAGCTGCCGCCGTCGATGCCCCAGTCCATTGCAGTCAGCGCCTGCTGGGCGCCGCGCTGGCCGGCCTGCTTTGCCTGGCCACGCCAGCCTGCTCCTCCAACGACGACCCAGCGGCGGGCAGCCAAACGCCCACTATCACCTCGAGCGTGGTCGTGGGCGCGATGACTGAGGAGGATTTCACCGCCAAGTGTGACGCCCGCGCTGGCACCGTAGAGGTCATGCCCCATTGCGGAGGTTTCGCCACGGCCAAAGGCTTCTCCTACGACTACACCACGCAAAAGCTCTCCGAGCACACGTGCAAGGGCGCAAACACCTGCGCCGGCTGGAACTGCGCGATCGTCGACTGATCGACCGCGCTCGCTCTCAGGGCCCAGGTCGCAATGCGCGCCCCGACGCCTAATTGACCGTGAACGTGATCGGGCTCGACGACGTAGACAAGCTGTAGAAAAGCCCAGTCACTCCGACGCCAGTGATGTTGTTGCTGGTGGTCACCCCGCCGTTGGCCAGCGCGCCGCTAAAGCCGATGATGGTGCCGGTGTAGCTGCCCGGCGGCAGACCCGCGGAGTCAGGCATGGCGCTGCTCTTGACGGAGAATTCTCGCTCAGTGCCCAGATAGATCGCGCCATCACCCGTGCTGCTGGCTGACGAGATGACCACTTCGTAGACCGGAGCGTAGGCCGCACCGCCCAGTTTGGTGCCGCTGTCGGACCAGCTGGCAGTGAAATCGGCCGAGCTCACGGTGTCGCCATCCGTGGGATTCGTCCACTGCACGGTGCCCAGCGCGAACGCGGTGCCGGTGCCATCGATGCTGCCGTTGCCGTCGCCGTCGACCGACACTGAGTAGAGCTTGCCGGGCGTGATCTTGGCACCGGCGGCCGCTAAATAGAGACCCGTGCCAGGCGCAATCTCGGTCAGGGACGCCGGAGCATCTGTCCCGCCCACTTCGCCGAACAGGACTTTCGCTCCGCTCGTAGGAACTGGGTCTTCAATCGTTCCGTCGGGACCCGGCACTCCTTCTCGGATTTGCATTTGGATCTGCCCGGGCGTCGAGCCGTCGCCCGCCGTCAGAATGGCGACGGCCTCGTACAGCACGCCCGTGACGCGCCCGACCTCGATCGTCACGGGTGAGCCCTCGGAGCCGCGCACGTTCTTTTGTCCGGGCGTCGGGCTCGGATCGCCCGTGCACGGCTTCTGCACGAGCCCGACCAGGTCTTCCTCGACCTTTCCGAACTCGATGTACTTCGCGCCCGCCATGCCGGTAAGTGACCCGTCGACATCCAGGCCCGTCTGGTAGGCGACGTAGCTCGACGTCGCGCTGCCAACCGCCGAGCGCACGAGCGCGTTCCCGTCGGCGTCGGTATACGTGGTCGTACCGGGGCTGGCTTCCACGCGCGCATTCCCAAGTGGCGTGCCGTCGACGGCGCTCACCACCTTCACGTACACGTCGACGCAGTTATTGCCTTGCGGCGCGCCGCCGTACCACGAAAAGTGGCGCACTGACGCGGCCAGCACTGGGCTAGTGCCGTCCACCGTCGAGAGCTGCACGGTGCCCTCCACGAAGTCTTCCCATTTTCCGGTCGCGGGGTCGTACGCGTAGCAGTGGATCTTCGTGTCGAGCGGATAGTCCGCTCGGAGCTGCGGCGGAATGGGCAGTTCGACTTGCGCGGTCGCCGAGGGCAGCAGATTGACGCGTTTGCCCTTCGAATCGAGGATCGTGAACTCGGCGAAGGTCACCGGGATCAACAGCGAGGGCGTCTTTCCGCCTGCGGTCAGCGTGCCAGGAAGCGCGTCGCGTTCTTTCGTCGGATCGAGAGGCGTGATCGAGACCGTGAGGTTCGTGTCGTCAGTGTCGAGGCTGTTGGGCTCGAAGATGACTGCGTACGGCCCAGCTTCGGTTTTCTCGGACAACGTCTGGGCGGTGTCCGCGGCGTAAGACTGCGGTGTGCCTTGCTTCTTCATCCGAGCCAGCACCGGCTGCGTCGTGTCGCCGACGAGGGCGGAGGCGAACGCCGGCGCGTAACCTTCGATGCTGATCGCCAACGTCAGGTCGCCCGCGTCGAGCCCTTCGAGCGAAAACGTGCCCTTTTCGTCGGTGGTGGTGCTCCGCCCCCCGCCGGTCACCTCCGCCCCGGGAACTCCCGCCCCAGTACCGATATCCGTAACGATGCCGTACACCGTTCCCGGTTCGGCTGGGGTCACCAGCGGAGGTTCGGAACCGCCACCCTTGCCACCCTTCCCGCTCGCGCCGCTCGACCCATTGCTCCCGCTGGCGCCGCCACTGCCGGGGCTAGCGCCGCTGCTGCCTCCGTCTCCGCAAGCCGCAAGACTGTGACAGAGCAGGAGAGTGGCCGCGACGGTCAGGTTGAGTTTCGTTCTCATGTGATTGGCTCCAGGCAGAGGGCAACGGGGTTCATGGGACAATCCCAGGCACCACCGCTACGCCAAACGAAAGTCCATCGATCGAAACATCACGCACGATGCGGCGCGATCGGAGGTCGAGTTGCAAGAGATGACCGTCCGTGCCGCTGGACACGATCCACGCGCTCTGCCCGTCCGAGGAGAGCGCGGCGTTCGTCGGGTTGGCGTAGGGCAAGCCATCGTGCTCGAGCGGCAGCGTCTGCGCGCTCTCGCCATCGAGGTCTAGAAAGGAAACGGCGTTCGAGTAGTAGTCGAGCGACAGCACGCGGTTCGCATCGAGTGAGAGCAGCCCGAGCGGACCGGGTGCCGCTTCGAAGTGAAACGGTGCGCTGAGGCCGTCGTCCCCGGCCTCGTGCATCGTGACAGTATTGCTCTCGAAGTTCGACACCAGGATCCGACCACGGTCGGGCAGCGCCAGCAGCGCCCCAGGGTCTGCGCCGATCGGCAGCTCTGCAATTGGCTCGAGCGTATCAGCGTTCAAGCGGCGCAGAGCGCCGGGCTCAGTCGAAGGCTGGGGCGTGCGCAGGGCGACCCAGATCTCTTCGTCCAGGCGATCGATCGCCACGACCTCAGTTGCGGTCCCTGCCGGCTCGAGGGATGCAGTGCTTTCGATCTGGCCCGCGTCGAGATCCAGGACTGTCAGGCGCGAAGCGCGCAAGTGGCTGACGTACAGGCGTCGGCCGTCCGGTGACAAGAGCAGGCCGAACGGACGATCGCCAGCGTACTTGGGCTCGGCGCCCCCGGATCGGTGACAGCCGAAACAGGTAGTGGCCGTGAACGCGCCCTGGTCGAAGTGCGGTTGAATGGTGCTGCCGTCGGGGCGCCGCTCCGGTACCGGAGCGGTGAGCAGCGTGCGGCGGAGGCTCAGCGTGGCCACGTCGATCTCGGCGATCGCTTGCGAGCCGACCAGCGCCGTGTAAAGCGTGCGACGATCGGGCGACACGACGATGTTGTGCGGGAGCATACCCACCTCGATGCGCGCAGCGGTTTCGCCGGATTGTGCGTCCACGACCAGCAAGGTGCTCGAGCCGGCCTGGCTAATGAACACGCGGTCCTGCGGCGGAGCGGGCGGCCCGGGTGTCGGCGCGCCGGACGAGCACGACGGCAACCCCGCACACGAAAGCGCCAGGCAAGCGATCGCGCGTGCACGGCTCGGCGTCGTCACCCTGACCTTCACCAAGCGTCGCTGAGGCCCAAACATGCGACCCGCTAGGCTAACCCATTTCTCTAGCAACTGCTCCTTTTGGCCGCCCGGGCAGGCTGGCTGGCCTCCCGCGAGATTCCGTGGCCAATGCCTCTCGGATTGCGACCGTAAACAAGGAGGTCCTCGTCGAGATGGCAGGTGCGGTTCCGGCACCGTTGCTGCGGAACATTGCTCAAGGTCTCCGCTGGTTCTTGGACCTGATCGAATAGGGAGTCGAGTCCGCAGTCCGACACAGCGCCGATAGGTATTGTGCGTATCATCGAGTCGGTCGCGCTCACACCGAGCCGAAATCGAGCGAGCGGCGCTCGCGCTAGCTTCGCCCAGTGGCGCCAAAGCGCCGAACATTGCGCGCCTTGGCCTTCACCCGTTCTTCTTCGCGATCACGCGGTGGTGCGTTCGTCACCAACGCCTCGACCAAGTGGCGCGTGACGCCCGCGACCTCCTCCACGGCGCGCTCGAACTCCGCCTGGTTCGCCTGCGAAGGCTTGGAAACACCGCTCACTTTACGCACATACTGCAGCGCCGCCGCACGAATTTCCTCCTCCGTCGCAGGCGGCGCAAAATTGAACAACGGACGAATGTTCCGGCACATGCCAGGAATTGTGAACACGGACTGGCCCTGGCTCAAGGGGAATGGTGGTGATGGTCACGAGGCGCATCCGAAAGCACCCAGCCTTCGGCGGCAAAGCCGCTTCCGATTGCATTGGGATACCCGACCTGATCGTCACGGCCCCTGTGCTGAGTGGCGCAAGACTCGAGTAACCACCACCTCTTTGGAACCGCAGCGCGCGCACCGGGGCGGGCCGCCCGAGCGATTCTGCTCTCTACCCCAGCCTACCTGCCAATCGTGTTCACGAACTCGATCAAAGCGGCGCGCGCGCTCGGCTCGAGTTCGAGCCCGAACGGGTGCCCCGGTACCGTAGCGAGGCGCTGCGGGTCCAATAGCCGCGTTAGGTCCGTGACCGTCCCGTCGTGCAGCAATTGCCCGCGGTCAGCCACCTGCCAAAGTGAAGGAATGCGGTAGCGGCCGGTCGTGCGCGAGGGAGAATCCGCCGCACGACGATCGGTTCCGACCAGTTCGGGCACGACCGGCGGCGCACTCGAACCATCGGCATGGTGACACCCGGCGCAGTAGTCGCCGAAGAGACGAGCGCCTTCGGGCGCAGCCACGCTGTCCCCGGTCTGCCCCGGCTCACCCAGCTGAGTGACGAACAACGCCAGAGCGACCGCGAGCTCACGCGGTGGGCGAAAGCGCTGCCGAAGATTTTCGATCATCAAGCTCTCGATGCGAACGGCTAGAGCGGGCAGGCTATTTTTCAGCGTGGCTTCGCAATGCAGGTGGCTTTGATGCGAGGTGGCACGCAAGTCCGGGATAGCGGTCGGGTTCTCGATGCCGTCGGCCGTTACATCGATGCGCCCCTTGCCCCAGGCCCAGGCTGGCGACGCACTGCCATCGGGCAGCGCCGGACTCATGCCACCGCGATCGAGCTCGACCGCGGCCGGGCCCAGCATGAGCTGGCCGTGTTCGCCCAGCCGCGCATGGCAGCCACTGCACGTCCACGCCACGTGCTGGCCACCATCCGCCGTGACTACGCGCACGAGGCCAGCAATCCGTCCGCGATCGTCGGTCCACATCCCGAACTCCGCACGCGCGCTCGCAGATTCGGCCAGTGCACCCGCACGATCGTCGATTTCGACGGGCCAAAGTTCGAAAGCGCGTTGCCCCAACGCAAGCCAATCCGCGCTCGACTGCGGTGTCCGACCGTCCCAAACCGACGCCTCGATTGGGATTGCAGCTCCTACATCCGCAACGACAAGGGGCTGAACGGCGGGGTTCCAGATTTGGAGCGCATCCCAACCGGTCGTGGTCGCGCCGCTCGCGATTGCGTACTCGGCTAGGCGCAGCGCGCTGTAATCGTTGGCCGGGTTCTCCACGGCGCGTTCCAGGCTCTCGCGCCGGAACGCCCGTTCGTCGAGGAAGCGGTCCGCGAAATTCAGCGTCGCCGTCTCCGACTCGCGCTCGGGCGCTCGCTCGCAACCAGCGAGCAGCCCGAGCGCCATCAGCCCAGCTCCCCATTCACGGCGGCGGCGGCGGCCCATCGCGCGGACTAACCCACGCACTGCGCGGAGCTGCAGATCCAGTGCGTGACTTGCGGATCGTACGTGCAATATGCGACGCCGGCCGATCCGTCGGAACAATCCGTATCATCGACGCACTCGTCCTGAGCGCTGTGACACGAGTAACTCAGGATGCCCCCATATAAGCCACAGGGTCCAAAAGTCGGGCTGCACCAACTGCCCGGACAATCAGCGTCGACCTGACAGCCCGGCGCGGCGCAGCGATTGCCCGTTCCGTCGGGAGCGCTGCAGATGCACACCGCTCTGGCCGCGCAGTCCGTGTCAGCAAAGCACTCGTCGTAGCTGCAGTATTGGTCGGTGCAGCGCCCGTTGCGGCCAGAGGTGCATTCGCTATTCTGAGTGCACTCCTGCGGGGGGGGCGCCGCCCCCTGCGCAGAGCCTCCGGCCATTCCGCTACCCGGCGGTGGCACTCCGCAAGCCGTCGCCTCGCCTCGATGCCGCGTTGGCTCGCGCGCCACGTGCCCACCGCTGCCCCCAACCGGCGCTCCGGCGCTGCCGGTACCGGCGCCGCCAACACCGCTGCCGCCTGCGCCGCTGCCGCCTGCGCCGCTGCCGCCTGCACCGCTACCGCCCACACCCGTACCGCCCACGCCGGCACCGCCGGGCGAATCCCCGCCGGTGGGCTCGTGCTCGCTGGTGACGGTGCCTCCGCAAGCGGTCACCAGGAAGAAAACGGCGAGCCACGAGTGAGAACAAGACATTCGAATCCCTTTCTGTGCCAAAGCGTGCCAATCGAAGCCACGCACGCGGCGTAATTTTGCTAAAGGCCGGCGATCCTCGATCAATGCAACGTCTGAGCCATCCGGGGCAACGTCTGAGCCGTCACACGACGCGCCCAACACCGTCACCAACGACGAGAGCATCGAGCACTTGGTTCTGCCCGAGCTGGTGAAGCAAAGCATCGGCGTGCTGGCCATGAAAACCATGGGCGCCGGCGTCTTCCTCGAGATCGGCGCGCCGGTCACGCCGATCGAGTGCTTACACTAAACAGGCGATGAACCTGCCAACCTCAGTGGTCTGTCCGCAGCGGTTGAGCGGTCGATTCGAGTGCTCAATACGCCTGTACGAAGACACCATCCAACGCTTGGAAGAAGAGCTGGGTGTCGGAGATGGCGAGCAGCCTACCTTCCTCGATCAACGTGGGCTGGCTGTCGCCGAATCGAAACGCAAAGATGCCTTGCTCGGTGCCGCGCTTGCCGTGCGTGGCAAACGCCTTGCCGCTGTTGCTCACGAGTTGGCCATCCATCGCGTCGAGCAGCGCTTGCGGCGTGGCGCTGCCCGGTGTCCAAAGTTTCAGCGTCTGCGCCGTCGCGTCAGTCGGGTCATCGCTGAACGCCACCTGGCCAGAAGTCGCGCCGATCTGGTAACGAGGATTGAGTTTCAACGCGGAGGTGAGTTCAGTGGCGCTGCCCGCCGCCGCGTCCCAGGCGAGTAGCCTAGTGGTGGAGGTAGCGTAGTTGGCTACACTGAACGCGAGTGCGTTCCCCTCGCGGGTGAAGGCGGCCGTGATCTGGGGCAACGGCCACTCTTCCGCGGTCAGGTCGAGCACGGAGAGTGTGCCGCGCGACGGCGACCAGTATTTCACCTTCTTGTCGGAGGTGGTCAGTACCTCGCCGTGCGGGCCGAACGTGGAGACGTCCCCCGTGGGAGCGCTCGAGGCGGCAGCTGGTTCGTTAAAGGCGAGCCATCCGAATGACGGCGAGGTTGCGCCGCCGTAGCAATCACTTTGGCCTGCCAGCTGCGTCGACCAATAGAACGCACCGCTGCTGTCCGGCGCGAAAAGCACCGCCAGCGGTCGTGTCGTCGAGGATGTCGAGTAGCACTCGATGCCTCCCGTGCCGAGCAGCGTAGTGCCGGGCTTTCCTGCTGGCGGCGCCGTATCGTAGACGTTGCCACGGCCGTCGCTGGTGAGGAACGCGAAACGGCGACCGTCGGGGCTGACCGTAAGCCCGGACCGATAATTAGGGTTGGTCGAGGCCACATTCGGTTTGAACAGGACGCGCGTACTGCCGGCGTGATCATCCCAGAGGCGGATCTGCCCCGTGGCATCGGCAAACGCTAAGAACGAGCCATCCGGCGATGCCGCCAGGTCATTGACCGCCCCTAGGTCCGTGACCTCTTGCGTCGCCACGTCGAAACGCGCAAGCGGCTGCTCGACGCCCACCGCGCTCTCGGGGCCAAAAACGAGATCCCGTCCGCTCGCGCCGAACACGACGTAGGGTTGATGCGTCACGGATTGGATTTTTTTGGCGATGACGGCAGAGCTATCGTCTATCAACGACGCATACACGATATCTATCCCCGTACCGTCACCCGCGTCGTTTGCGGCGAATACTAGGCCCGTTCCGTCGGCAGAGAATTGCGCAAATGGCGAAGTCGTGGGCGTACCCGAAGCAAGCAAGCGCGACTCACCTGTTCCCGCGTCGAACAACATCAGATCCGCGGCAGCGCTCGAGGAGGTCGGCCCGAGGCGCAGATAGGCCACATGGCGACCGTCGGGCGAGTAGAGCACGGGAGAAAGTTCTCCCTTCCCGAGCTCCCCGAGCATTCCCCGAGCGCTATCCCACAACCAAATATTTTCCCGATCACCGAAGGCGAAGCGAGCACCCGATGCGTCAAGCCCCAGGGCGGAAAAGATGGACGGCGCAGACGTCCTATCGTTGCTCTGCGTCGCGTGGATGCGCGTGGCGTGGGAGCGGTGAAGGACCGGGCCCGGTTGGTCGTTCTCTTCGCACAGTAGCGATTCACCGTCGGCATCCAACGCGAACGAAGGGCAGCCCTGGATGTTCCCTCCCCCGTCGAATGTCCAAGTAGATCCGTAAGTCCGAACGGACGTGTCGCGAGGCGGATTCCCATTCCAAATGCGAACGGGCAGCGAGTATCCACTCCCCGCGGCCGGCACTTCCAGCACGACGCCGAGACCACCTTTCTGGAAGCCCCACCAGCGCCCCACCAACTCAGCACCCAGGGAGCCCGCTCCGCCGGAGTTGGCGCCGCCGCCGCTTGCACTTTGCCCGCCAGAGCCTGGACTCGCAGCACCTGCACCACCGCTGCCGCAAGCGCACGTCAGCAGCACCCCGACCAGGCACCGCTGCGCCGCGAACTCACGCCGTCGCCGAAGGAAGCGCTCAACGCCATTTTTACCCGTTTCGACAGACCCCTCAGGCTTACACCGCATACGCCGCCCTTCCGCTCGCTCAGCCGCCTTCCGCTCGCTCAGCCGCCTTCCGCTCGCTCAACCGCCCTTCCGCTATTTCAAAGGAGGATATCCTCGTGAACGCCACGCGGCAAGTCCCGCGCGCGTCGCTCGGCGAGAACGCTCATGGAGCGACCCAGGCGCATAGGCGAGTTTGGGTAACCCGGTCTCTCGCGGTCGTCGAATTGTCCGAAGCAGCGCCGGACTCGAGCAGGTGCTTGCCGAACAGCGATTCCCCGTGTGCGGAGCTGCTCCTCGAATCGCGCCGGGCGTCCCGCGTGCACGAGATCCGCCGCAACGAGCCGATCACGATGCGACCTCTCGCCGCGTCCTGGCACAAGAGCTCGGGCAATCGTTTCCGTGCGAGCGAACTTCACGCTCGGCCAACGTGGAGGCCATGGTTGCCGCCGGTTCATCCTATGATTTTGCTCATTTGATGAACGATGCTTGGGATACGTTTTCTCACGATGGACTCCTTCGGGACGAAACGGCGCAATCGTGCCAAGTCATCACACCGGTGGATGCGTTCCTGCGCGCAGACATCATTCCCGCCCTGGCGAAAGGGAGGGGGGCCCGGCCGAGGCAAGCCACGTGACCTAATTTTCTTGCAAGCCGTGTCCGGTTCGAACACACCGTGTTCGTCATTCTGCTAGTTGCGTCGCTTTCGACGTTTTTCTCGGAGGAGCCGAAAATGGCCAAATTCCAGTACATTTTTCGCGGTGGGGCATTCGTGACCCCGGGGCTTTCCCCGAGTGAGATGCAAGCGCACATGGCCAAATGGTATTCATGGGCGAGCGCGCTGATTGCGACCCAGCACAACCTGGGTGGACAGCCCCTGCAAACAGCCGGCGCGACGCTACGAGGACGCGCTGCGGTGATGACCGACGGTCCGTATGCCGAATCGAAGGATCTGGTGACTGGGAACATGCTGATCGAGGCCGACACGCTTTCGGCGGCGACCGAGCTGGCACGGGGCTGCCCAGTGTTCGAGTTCGACGGCTCGGTCGAAATCCGACCTATCCTCGAGCGAGATAGCTGAATGCAAGACCCGCCAGCCCAAAGCGCCGAAGCGCTGGTCGAAGATCTGTTTCGCCGTGAGTCGGCACGGCTGGTTTCCGCGTTGGCGCGTGCTCTAGGCCCCTCCAATCTACCGCTGGCAGAAGACGCGGTGCACGACGCTTTGCTCAGCGCGATGCAGGCCTGGCGCTTCGGGCCGCCGCGCGATCCCAAAGCGTGGTTGTTGCGAGCGGCGAAAAACCGCGCCATCGACTTGCTCCGTCGCGGCCGGCGCTTCACCGTGTTGCCACCGGAGCTCGACTCGGAGCAAACGCTGGTCAGCACGGTCGACGATGCCCTATCGCCGCGTGAAGATTGCGAAAATCAACTGTCGATGATGTTCTCGATCTGCGATGGTCGGCTCTCGGCAGAGACGCAAATCACGCTTATTTTGCGGATTTTGTGCGGGCTTTCCGGGAAGGAGATCGCACGCGCGTTCGTGCTCGACACCCAAACCATCGAACGGCGTTTGCATCGCGGCCGCGCGCGCTTGCAGGAGCTCGGCCGTCTGCATGACGTGAGCGACGCTGTGGAGGTCGCTGCGCGCGAGCCCTCGGTGCTGCATGCGCTCTACCTACTGTTCAACGAGGGGTATCACGGCAGCGATCCCGAAGATCCGCTCCAGCCGGCGCTTTGCGCCGACGCGCTCCGGTTGAGCGAGATGCTGCTCTCATTGCCACTGACCTCACGCGTTGAAGCGCACGCGCTCTCGGCGCTGTTCTGCTTCAATGCGGCCCGTCTCGCGACGCGGATGGACGCCGATGGCGTGTTCTTGCCACTCTCTGAGCAAGATCGAAGCCTGTGGGACGCGGGTTTGCTCGCGCGTGGTGTCGCACATTTATCCGAAACGGCGACCGGTACCCGACTCACACGCTGGCACTTGGAGGCCGGCATTGCCTGCGAACACTCGCTCGCGGCCTCGGTGGAAGACACCAATTGGTCTCGCGTCGTGGTGCTTTACGACGCACTGTTTGCGCTGTCGCCGAGCCCGGTCGTCGCTTTGAATCGCGCGCTAGCGATCGCGGAGCTGCGTGGGCTCACGGCGGGGCGTGAGGCCCTCTTGGCCGTGGCGTGCGACCCTCGGTTGGCGGCTTATCCCTTCTTTTGGCTGGCACGAGCGGACATCGAGCGTCGCGCCGGGCGCACGAGCGATGCTCGGCCGCTGTACGCGAAAGCGATTGCGCTATCACGGAGTCGCGCCGAGCGGGTCGCGTTCGAGAGAAAGCTCGCGCTGCTCCAAGATTGACGGCCGCGCGTGTCCGTTTTCGGTGCCCGCGATCGTCTTCAGAGCAAACAGGAGTTCTGGAATGCGAAAAGTCATCGAAAGTACGTTGTTGTCGTTGGATGGCGTGATTGGCGATCCCCACGCCTGGGCTGGAAAATACTTCGATGCCGAGGCCCAGCAGAGCTCACTCGATCAACTGCTGCAGAGCGAAGCCATGCTCATGGGCAAAAATACCTATCAGAGTTTCGCGCAAGTCTGGCCGCAGTGGACCGGACCTTACGCGGAGCGGGTAAACGGGATGCGCAAGTACGTCTTCTCCTCGACGCTCGAGCGAGCGGCTTGGGGAAATAGCATGATTGTGCGTGGCGATGTGCCGGCCGAAGTCGATCGACTGAAGCAGCAGGGCGGGCAAGACTTGGTGATCTACGGTCACGGTCCGCTCGGGCAAGCGCTGCTCCGCCATGGCTTGCTCGACGAGTTGCACTTCCGCATCCACCCGGTGATAGTGGGTCGGGGGAGGCTCGCGTTTGCTGAAGGTGAACAAGCCGCGCTCGAGCTCGTGGAGTCAGCGACGTTGGCAAACGGGGTAATTACCGCGCGCTACCGGCCGAGCGCGTAGGACCCTCCCTGAATGAGCTCGGCCAGCACTTCCGCGACCACGAGCCTGCCACTTCGGTGACGGTCGCTCCCATGCGCTGCAGTCCGCGCGGTTACCGACCCAGCCAGCGGCCACTACGCAACGCCGAGATGCGGTCGAGCACTGAATGGCGTGCCGACCGCCCCTCGATTGTTTCACCTCAGCGCTCGTTACGCGAATGCCATCACCGCCGCCTGGCTCTCGGCTCACGCCATATCCACTGATATGGCATGCCCCAGCGAGCTCCAGGTGGCTCGCTGCGACCATAGTTCTCGCAGCGGCCTAAGTCAGCCCGTTTTGCCGCAGGTTTCGGTGATCAAGATTCGCCCGCGGGACCTTGCCCGGGAAATCTACGTCAGTTCGGCGAGAACCTCTCCGGTATTGAAATCCGTGATTCAAGATTACGCATCCAAAGTCGGGATCACGCTCAAGGCGGAGTACGAAGGCGAGAACCTGCCGGCTGCGATGTCGCTCGTCACGTCGACGGGCGGCGTGACGCTCATCCCTCTGTATCCACAAAATATGCTGACACCAAATGTCGTGGCCCGAGCGCTCGACGGGGTGCCTCCGACGATTGACCTCACCCTGGGATACAACGAAGCGCGCACACCTCCTCTGCTGCTTAAGTTTTTGTCTCGCGCGGACGAGTTGGTTGCAAGCGTTCAAGATCAGAGCGTCAGCCGATATGCCTTGTAGGCATGGCGCCGCGTTGCTCGGGTTTTGTGGCGGAAAGAACGAAAAAGGCCGCGTCGTTTACCCTGCTTGAAGGGTTCATCCGGGCAGTCACTCGAGCAAGCTCTAGCGATGATTCGCCCAGCTGCTTCGAGGTCTGCGTTGATTCGGCCGGCGAGGCGTGCGGCACGTCGTCGAGCGGGACAACCTCCGCGGCGGCACGTGGTTAGCCTTACGCAGGGAGACTTCGTCTTGTACGAGGGCCAGAAAAGGATCGTGGGCCTCGATGCGAAGCACGTGCTGCACTGCCTAGCCCTGCCTCAGCCAGAGCCGTTCTTGGCAGCGCTGGCTTGTACGAAGCCCACGGCGGCAGCGCGGTTGTCGAAGATATTGGGATACAGATGGTTTCGCAACGCCTCGGCGGCGATCACCATTTGAACGGTTCCCGCCTTGCCGTAGCGCGCGAATGCAGTCGTGTATCCAATAATCTCTTTCGCAGCGTCACCGTACAGCTGCGCAGCAGAAGGCCTGATCACCATCCCGTCGATGCAGATCACGAGCGGCATCTTTTGCTTGTGTGCCTTGAGCGTGGGAATGATGGCGTCTTTGAATTCGCGAACCGATTCCGCGTCCTTGAGCACGACTTCATCCGTCAGGATGAGCATGACTTGCTCGGCTTCGCTCCAATGTACTTGCAGCTTCATCGGGGACGTTTCTCAGGAAGTAACTCCTGGGACGAACCACCGGCGGCAAGAACGGCAAACCGGCCGACCCTCAACTCACGCTCGAGCATTTCACGCAGCTCCACGGCGCGCGCCGCCTCGCTCGCGCTGAGCCCCAGGAGACCGTGCGCCATGGCATCGGCATGGAGCGGAACGGCTTTCATATTCGGGTTGAACCAATTGAGCGTCGTGACGATCCCCCGCGCAATGACGCTATTTGTCATAATCACGGTAGGCACGCCACCGTAGAAGGCATCCTCCATCAGCTCGCGCCGCTGTTTGCCATCGGGGCCACCTCCGTATGTGCACACCAGGACGCGCGGGTCACGCAGCGAGCGGTTATAGTTCAAGAACCGCGACCACTCGAGCGACGAGGGCGACGACTCTCCGTGAACGACGACTGACAGCCTCCCGTCGTGCGCCCAGGCCATGGTTTCCGCGGTCACAACTCCGTTACGGCCCGTGAGTGCCGCAAGCTTAGGGCCCCAAGCGCGCTGACCGCCCTTTTCGAGCGCGTCGCGCGGCTCGAAGGGGCGCTGCGCTATCCAGAACCGGAGTCGCACCTCTGTCCTGAGTGCCGACGGCTTCGACATTCCTGCAACGCCGTCACGCGCTTGGCCATATAGGTAGCGCCGCGCTCTTGGGTCAAATTTGACAAGGCGCGATCAGCGTCTGCAAAGACCTGAGTGGTGACCCCGGAAAGACCGGCGTTGCGCAGCGGAGGATTTTTGACCAGCCCTGGGAGCGCCCCCAGGGGCAAGAAGCAGAAGCCCGTCCCAGAACGGGCTTGGCGACACCTCGCGCAAGCGGCCGT